>MDSV01025804.1_pt1 | contig 119707 bp, 112 predicted proteins | sample 810851 | NCBI WGS metagenome assembly MDSV01 (sample SAMN05326640, study PRJNA326480) | marine metagenome | isolation source: seawater | place: Atlantic Ocean: North East | collected 2012
ACTCTTTGGCTCAACCGCTACTGTAACTACAGGGTCAGAGTAGTGGCGAATTGCTTCGAAAGGTGTGAAATCTTTGTCCCTGGACAATGTTACACCAGCCGCCGCAGAGCGAATACCAGTAATCGCTGCAATGTTTCCTGCAACAACCTTTGGCACGGTGATTCTGTCGCCACCGACCATCATGCTAACTTGCTGAACACGCTCAGCCTTTGCAGCACCGATTGCGTAAACGGATTCACCTTGGTTGATAGCACCAGAATACAATCTTCCTACAGCTACTTCACCAGCGTGAGGGTCCATCCATATCTTTGTGATCATCATGGCAAGTTCTGCTTCCGGGTCACAGCTCACCATGGCCTTACCGATTGGAGTTTCTAGGTCTCCAGTCCAAATGTTAGGGATACGGTATGGTTGTGCTTCGACAGGTCCTGGAAGTTTTGTAACTGCCATATCGAGAAGTACTTCGTGAACTGGAGCCTTCTGAGCAAGCGTCTTTTGGTCTTCATTGTTACAGAACTCGAAAATCTCAGTCATTGAAACTCCGGATTTCTTCATATATGGAATTGTAATTCCCCAGTTATGGTATGCTGAACCAAATGCGACTGTGCCATCAAGAACGCTTACTTGCCATTCTTTCTTCTTCTCTTCTGGTGCGAATTGACGGATCAATTTGTTTACTTTGATGATAGTCTCTTCAAATCTCTTCAACATGTCTTCAGGAGTAACCTTTAGTTCGTTGATTAGACGGTCAACCTTGTTGATGAATAATACTGGCTTTACTTTCTCTTTTAATGCCTGACGAACTACAGTCTCAGTCTGAGGCATTGGTCCTTCTACAGCACATGCCAAAATGAAGCAACCGTCAACAGCACGCATTGCACGGGTAACGTCTCCACCGAAGTCAACGTGACCTGGAGTATCGATTAGGTTGATTAGGAAATCAGTTCCATCTACTGCGTGGACCATTGATGCAGATGCAGCGTTGATGGTAATTCCACGAGCACTTTCCTGCTCATCGAAGTCCAGAACTCTGCTCTTTCCAGCAAGGTCTTCGCTCATCATTCCTGCACCTGCAATTAGGTTGTCAGAAAGTGTAGTTTTCCCGTGGTCAATATGAGCAGCAATACACAGATTTCGAATCTGTGGTAGTATGTGCATAACTTCTGTTGCCTTCTTGATGTTGTCTTCTTTACGGCCCATGGTGAATCACCTGACTCTCGTCTGTCCTCGCCACCTTAAAGGGGTTTATCAAATCGACTACGCAAAATTACGCTGAATCGTGTGCTGTATGCTGATTATGCTGCCAACTTAGCCCGCTTGTATTCAAGTTTCATATCTTTGAATAATTGGCGCAAATCACTCTTTACTGATTTAACCGAATTTTTTAATTCAATTATTTTGGATTTCATCGCTAATTTTGAATCTTTAGCCATCTTTTTTAGTTCCTTTTTCGCTCTTTGTATTTCGAACATTTTTGAGCGCAATTTTTCTCGATATTTCTTCAGTCTATCCTCAAATTTGTGGATATTTACATTCCTTCTCTCGAGTATTTGCGCTCTCTTCTTGAAGCGCATATTCATTTTTGCAACTTCAATTGAATGTTTAGCAGTGGACTTCAATTCAGAATTTAGTCCCAAATACTTGAACGACTGAATCCACCATTTGCTTGGGTCTACATGGTACCACTTGTGTCCATTTCTGTAATCTGCTTGGAAAGTATGGTGGAAGTTGTGATATCCTTCCCCGAAGGTTAGGAATGCTAGCCAAAATGAATCTCTGCTGGAATTTTCTTCAGAGTAGGGTTGTGTTCCCCATATATGAGCAGCACTGTTGATTAAGAAGGTTCCATGGTGGACGAAAACAACTCTTGCAAGTCCAGCCCAAACGAAACATCCCACTGCTCCAGTTAAGCCACCTACAGCAAAGCCAATTATTGCCGGCAATATTAGCCCAGAAAGGGCTCCTATCAAGAACACATTTCTGTGTTGCCACATGATGATTTTACTCTGTTGTAAATCCTTAACATTTGAAAAATCATTGGTGAAATTTTCATCCTCTACAAGTATCCAACCGATATGCGAATACCAGAATCCACGGGTTGCACTGTATGGGTCATCTTCTTTGTCGGTCATTCTGTGATGTCTTCTGTGGTCTGAACTCCACTCAAGAATGGAGTTTTGGAAGGAACCGGCTCCAAAAATAGCATAGAATAATACTAGGGGCCATTTTGCTTTATGAGATCTGTGTGAAAACAATCTATGGTATCCTACAGTGATAGACAAACCAGTTGCAAAATAGAGTCCCAGAAATACAAACAACTCAAGAAATCCTGGGGGTTGGAAGTAAACCCAATGTGTCACAATACCAATTGCTGCTAAAATCGGAGTTGCGAATAAAAACATTGAATTCAGCCAATTAATTCGCACAGAATTGGCATCACTCATGTAGCCTCGGCATTGCATTCCGTTATTGACTGTTAGGGTCAATTGACAAGAAATTCGTAGATTGCTACATCATCTTGCGCTTGATGCAATACGCTGAACTTCTTCCTTCTTAGCTACTGCAAATGATGTTACATCGCCTACACTCGCTTTGGTAAGTTCATTGATAATACATTGAGTCAAAGTTCTCTTTGACTTTGAAGTTCCCTGTTGTGCACCCTTTGCTAGGTTTCCTAAAGCAACGTCTAGTCTGCGAGATGGTGAACTGTCAACAGCCTTTGGTTGTGATACTGCACCGAATTTAATTCTAGTAATCTCTTCCATTGGGGCTGCATGGCAGATAGCATCTACGAATGCCTGAAGTGGGTTTTCTCCACTTCTTTCTGCAATTGAATCCAAGGCTGATTCAAATGCTTTCAAAGCACCCATCTTTTTACCAGTATACTTTCCAGTTCTCATTAGTTTGTTTGTGAATCTCTCCACAACTGAAAGTTTAGCTTTACCAAACCATGCATTTGCGTGGCGGCCACCTGTGTGTGGAACACCTACAGTTGAGAGGTTGATGTAAGGGGCTAAACCAGGATCACGGCATACTACTTCTGCAGCATCGTATTTTCCGAATACCAAAGTTCCAATTCCTGCAATAGGCTTTGCTTCTTCGACTGTGGTTTCTTCTTGTGCTTCTACTTCATCACTCATCACAATCACTCCGTATCAGCGAACTGGCTTCTCCTTTCGGCCACGAACCATTTCATCTAGTGAAACGCCATTGACTTGGATTACCTTGTATCTAACTCCAGGAATATCTCCGTATGAACGACCCATGCGTCCACCGATACCTTCTACCATTACTTCGTCGTGTTCATCGATGAAGTTGATAGCACCGTCTCCAGGAGCGAATGCTGTTAGTTTGTTACCGTTCTTGATTAGGGATATCTTCACCGCTTTGCGGATTCCGGAGTTTGGTTGCTTTGCTTCGATTCCGACCTTTTCAATAACGATACCCTTTGCTTGAGTTGAACCTGCAAGAGGATCGTGTTTTGCCCTTGACTTGAGCATACGCTTCTTGTATCTTCTATCCGACCATCTAAATTTTTGGCGGTCTTTTGCCATCTTAGTTCCTGCGAACAACCCACGACCCATGTCAAAACTCTCCAGAGAAGCAACTTGCCGACCTACCCCCCCTATTTCATGGTGCCGATTGATTTAGAAAAGTCGAATGATGCACTCATCGCCTAAACTACAGTGCCAATGTTCATGTCTTAAACCCTACAGCACCAACCGATGGCATTCCGTGATTTACTAGGTGCGGCGACTGTAATTGAGGAGCCAACAAGTATACTGCACGGTGTTTTTGACAAGTCTAAATCGACAGGACACGACTTGTTAGTGTTCGAAAATTTGGTTGAAGCCCCAGGTCACAAAATTGCCGTTAACTTACTCACACGGCCTAGATTATGTGCTGCCCTTTCTATTGAGCCGGAGGACTTTATCGATTTACTTGGCTGGGCAATGGAGAATCCATCAGAACCAAAAATCGTTGAGACGGGTCCAGTTTTGGAAAACCCGCAAGAAATTCCTAAATTGACACAATTACCAATCCCACATCACTGGAGAGAAGATCGTGGCAGATACATGTCTTCTAGTGTAATAATTGCAGAATATGGTGGAATTAGAAACATGTCCTTTCACCGGCAATTTCTACGAGATGACAACCATTTAGTTGCTAGAATCGTTCCAAGACATCTATATTCCATGACAAGTGATGCTCGAGCAGCTGGAGAAGAGGTAAATGTCGCAATTATCAACGCTCCAGATCCTGTGGTTTTGCTTGCTGCTGCAATGTCTTTTGACACTAATATCGACGAGTTAACCATTGCATCAGCCTTGCATGAAAAAGTGCATGGAAAGCCACTAGAATTAATCACGTTACCAAATGGTCTCCAAGTTCCTGCAAGTGCAGAATACGCAATGTGGGGCAGAATAACAACTGAAAACGATGATGAAGGACCATACGTGGATATCACTGGTACGGTTGACGATATTCGTCAAGAACCAGTTATAGAAATCGATGGAATTACACATAGGAATAACCCAATTTTCCATGCTTTAATACCTGCAGAAGCAGAACACAAAACGCTGATGGGTCTTCCAAGGGCACCTACAATAAAATCTGCAGTCAGCGAAGTCTGCCAATGTTTGGATGTACACATGACTGAGGGTGGCGGTGGCTGGCTTGCTGCTGTTGTAAAGATAAAGGTCCAAAATGAAGGAGATGGAAAAAGAGCAATACAAGCAGCACTGGATGGACATAGATCTATGAAGATGGTCACAATTGTTGATGAAGACATAGATATCACCGACCCTGTTAGAGTCGAATGGGCAATGATGACACGTTGGCAACCTGATTCTGATTCAATTATTCTCTCCAACCAAAAGGGTTCAAGCCTCGATCCTTCAAGATTAAATGATGGAAATACTGCAAAAATTGGCATTGATGCAACAATCCCTTGGGGTTATGACAGGTCAGGATTTATGTCTGTTCAGTGAGTTGATTTGATGGATAGTGCTTCCAAACTTCAGCACCCTAGAAGAAATTTAGGAAGTAGACATAGATCTCAAGCAGACCGTTTCGTCAAATTATCTAAGAAAGACCCAGAAAGACGAGTAGAAAATCTTGCTTGGGCAGAACAAAATGCACAGCAAGCAGTATTGTATGATTTCACTGATGAAAGAAATTGGAGATCACTGGCAGAAATAAAGCACATGCGAAACGATGCAGAAGGTCTCAGTTTAGTTTTGGAGGATTTGTTTGTAGTCCTAGGGAGAGATCCGAATCAACTTGAACAACTTCATGGAATAAATCATTTGGAAGTGGGTCTAGAACTTCTAGAGGCTGCTTTTTTGACAGATTCTCTGGAACCTGAAATCTGGTTTGAAAAGTTAGATTCAGAGCGATTACAGAATTTTTCTGTTCGGTGTCGAGGCTTAGATTTCACAGACCAGCGTGCAAATATTGTATATGGCCGTAGATTGGAAAGGATTCGCAGTGCGGGTTATGAAGAGATGTTCATTGAATTGGTTCATCATTTATTGGCACACAGGCCAGCAAATCATGAATTGTGGATGGAATTAGGTAGGTTGCATGAAAGACGGAATGAAATTGACCAAGCATGGTTATGCTACGACCACGTTCAGCAAATTCGTCCAACAGAGTTGGTAAGAGATTTATTCCTTGAAAGATTAAAGCGAGCAATGGATGGTGAAAACTCAGTTCCTTGGAGCGGTCCTTCTTTAGAAACACGTTCAGATTTCTTAGAGAGAATGCAAAATTTATCTAAATCTGTATCAACAATTCCAGTGGTAAATGTGGAAGAACCTGAAAAGGAAGAAGACAGTGGTGATTTAGTCAGACTAGAAAATTTGATTGAAGCAGGTGAAGCTGCAGAAGCATTTTTCCTAGCTAGGTCACTATACACATCTGGTGAAGAGTGGGCTGAGGAATGGATGAAAAAGGCTCAATCTATGCTTTAGATGTCCTTTAAAGTCATAATTTCTGTAACTCTTTCAGTCCACACCTTTGCTTGCTCAACCTCACTAATCGATGCACACAGTGCGGCTAGTAAAGCGTCTTCAACTTCATTTGGAGCGGATAATAATTCTGAAAATAATTCAGTTTTCTCTAACCTCTTTGCAAGCATTACCAACGTCCGTAAATCGGGTCGCTCTTCTCCAGAATAACCTTCAGTTGTATTTTTTATACACCATTCTAAAACACCGAATACATCACTGGGGTTTACTTGCAGAAGCGGTGCTTCCTCTCCGGCAGACAAGGGTTTTGCATCTAAGACTTGGTCTGCAAATTTTTGTGCATCTTCACTGATGAATCCTGAAGAAATTTCCACGAAGATGGCTCCTGATTCTACTGCCAATTCAGTCTGTTTTGCAATAATTGCATGTGCATGTGAATTGAATGCACACCTTGCTGCATCGAACATGTGTCCAAAAGCAAGGTGTATCCTGGAAGCCTGTATTCTTGAAATCGCAATAGTTTCATTTGCATGTCCTGCAGTTCTAGATATCTCTCCATGAACATGTAATGCCATCATGGGTTCATCAATCGATAGATGAAATGCTGCTTTGTTTAGTAAGGAGATATCATGATCCCTACTTGCTTTAGCAACAGATTTCAAGCGTGTTTCAGCCCAAGTCAAATCATCTCTTGCATCTTCGATTTGTCCGCTTTCAAAATGAACTAAACCTCTCTCCATTCGAAGCCTTCCTTCCAGTGCCAAGTCTCTTGTTTTTGGGTTTCTTGCGACTTCAAGAGCCTTTTCTATAGAATCTAGTGACAATCCACCTGCTAGTCTCATCTTAACTAATTCGAGCACTTGTTTCTCTGCATCTGTTAACTTGCTTTCTAAGAATTCTACAATCTCACTATTCATTACCAATCCTAATTCGGCAACTCCAAGCCAACTCTTCCATCCCATTTTATCCAGCATTGGCTCGAGTTCTCTCTCTCCATTATCATAGGCGTGAACTATCTCTTCAGGGTTCATATTAATCCCTCCGTTGATTTGCTAACAAATTGATGAAAGCAGATTCAGCAGCGATCCTGTCACTTTTTCCTGACCAACCGGCTGCTCCATCATGCCCTCCTCCTTCTCCACCCATTTTTTCTGATAGATCTTTCATCATCTCTCCTAGATGGATACCATGTTTTGTTGAAAATCTTGTTGCTCTCGCAGTCAATCTAGTTTCCCCATCTCTGTAACGGGATACTAAAGCTATCTCTGCGCCTGCTTGAATTAGTAAACCAGCAACCTTTCCCTCATGAATTCCTGCATGGGTGTGAACGAGGTTCCATTTTCCGCATTCTGTTGATTGGCAACGGGAAAGAGCCTTCAGAATAGCACCTCTCTCACTTGAATTTATTTCTTCAGTTTGAATGTGTTCTACGAATTCTTGATATTCAAAATTAGCACCTTCTAGTATTTCTGAAGCACATTTCAAAGCATCCCGGTCTGCATGCTTAAACCGCCCTGTATCGGTTATCAGTCCAGCAAGTAAGAGTTTACGTACTTCATCGCTTAGTGCTTCAGGATTATGATTCTTAAGATATTCAAAGATTATTTGGGTAGTTGCTCTTGCATCATTTCTGAACTCTAAATCATGTTCTGCAAAATTCCATTCACATGTGTCATGATGATCTATTACACAGATAGGAATTCCATCAGGTAGCGACAAACCAGTCTGCGCCTCTGAGGCAGCATCAACAATGATTATTCCTCCCATCTTTGTTGGCCACGTAGGGGATTTTGCAAGTTTACGAAATGGTGCATTAAGTTCAGTGCAGAGACGATTTGCTAATTTTCCGAGATGCAACCCACAAGCCATGAGGTTAGGATGAGATGATGCCAAAGCTATCGCAGAACCTATAGTGTCCATATCACCATTTCTTCCTGTGATTACAGGCACAGCGCCATTCGCTGTTGCATTGTTAATCCAGGTGGCTAAATTTTCCAATTTCATCCCTCTAGAGACTGCTTCAACTTATCATAGGTTGCGACAAGTTCGGCTTCTCGCTTACCCATTGTCTCAACGGCGGATTTCATTTGTTCCAGAGTGTTTTCTAAATCGGAGAGAAGTTGGTCTCTATCTTCGACTTCCACAAGTATTGTTCCCATTTGTCGATGCAAAGCCATGTCTTCTGGTTGTTGCTTAACCGCTGCAATTGTGCCTTCTAATTCTCTGACCTGAGCGTTTAGTGAAGCAACTTGTTGTCTTGCTGCTTGAACTTCGGCAACTACCATTTGCAACTGTTGTGCTGACTCCATATTATCATCTCAAAAGGCGGGGGTTCAAGAATCCATCACTTCGATGAGCTTGTTTGCGATAACTAGTGAACGCAATCGAGTATTCCACATGGCCCTAGCATCTTTAGCACGGCTTTCAACAAGTGTGAATGAAAATATATCACCACTTAAATCAATAATTTCCTCACTAACAAGGCTTGAGGCTAGTGATTTAGCATTAGGCGAATCCACCTCAAGGCGGACAGACCACAAGATTATCACTCCTCTTCGTCGAGTTCACCAGCGTTCATTGCACGCTCGTATTCGATTGCAGCTTGTTGTGCAATGTAAGCCATGTCTGCAGTGGTTGCACCATCTGCATTGCGGCGAATGATTCTGTTGTTTGCATCAGAAGCACGAGTGTAAGGTTCCCATGCTCCTCCAGCAAAAGTGTGTCCACACTTGCCACAGGACCAGATCCCAACTGACTTGCGAGTAACCTTTCGGTACTGGCAAACCGGGCAAGTGTAACTTGCATTTTTCTTCTTTATGGCCATGCCAGCATTACGTCGAACGCTAACACCGTATCTTGCACCAAACCGGCCTGTTGCACCGGCTTTTTGTGTTCGCTTTGCCATGTTTATTCCTCCTTGGAGTTAACAAGTTCTGCAAGTTCTGCGCAGCGTTTCTGTGCGACCTGTAGTATCTCGTCGAATTCGGCCGGAGTGAAAGTTCCCTTTAACCCCTTCTGAAGTGAATGCAGGTGTCCTTCATCTCCTAAGGTGATGTGAATTCTTTCATCTCCACCCAATTCTTCTTCTTCATTTGCGTCTAGAACATATCTTCCGCCAACCCTTGTGAAAGAGCACATAGTTGGGGTCATGGATACAGCTAGAGGGTAGTCTTCACCAATGTCAAAGCGCTCTGCTGGAACAATTGCTGTTCTTAGTGCTGCTATAGCGCCAAGAGCACATGCGTCGAAAATATTTCCTTTGTCAGATAACACGTGAATATCAATCATTATTCCAAGAACTTTCTCTCCAGGTATGATACAAAGCGAGTCCATGTCAATACAGCCGGATTCACGGATTCCTCTATCAACAACTCTTCCTAACTCGATAGATTGTGGAGATGGTGGCCCTGGCTCATACTTTCTGCCAGCAACTGGCCTCAATTCTGCTCCACACATTAGGGAGCCTTGAGTAGGTCGATCTGGCCAAGGAGTTCTGATTTCGAACTTTACACCGGCATAGATTACGGTCTCTCCCCAAGTTACCTTAGCGCTACCTTCTGCGTTGTATAGGCAGTTTGTTTCTAGAGTGATGTCTCTAGATTCCCAGCGACCTCTGCCATCGATTCTCTCATCTTTAGATGCAAGAGCCTCAAGTTCCTGTCTCAGCAACTTCGGTACTAGTTCAACCATCAGGCTTCACCTCCATTCTTTTCTATGTATCTGCGCTTCAGAGCATCTACCATTAATTCATGAATCTCTTTTGCAGCCTTCATATTGTATTCAACACAAGTGTTGTATTCTTCAACAGAAAGGTCTCCATCCATTTGCAAGAATGCTATTTCTCCAGTAGTAGGAAGAATTCCCATAGGAAGGTCTGCTTGTCCATAGTTATCTTCTGCTTTGTCAAGATCGAGAACTACTGTGTCCTCGATTTTTCCACTCGCTACTCCAACAATCAAATCTCGCATTGGTATTCCAGCATCCGCTAATGCAACGGCTGCGGCTGTAATTCCTACACATCGTGTTCCAGCTTCAGCAGCGAGAATTTCGATTTCTACACGAATTTTTGAGCGTGGGAATCTTTCTACGAGAACTACACTTTCAAGTGCTTCAGCAGTTACCTTGCTTATCTCTCTGGAACGGCGGTTGAAACCAGGACGGATTCTGTCACTCGTTGAGAAAGGTGCCATATTGTATCTAACGTCGATAACTGCTCTGTCTTGCCTCTGGATTTTACGAGGGTGTGCTTCCATTGGGCCGTAAACAGCACAAACTGCTACATTCAGTCCGTGTTGAACCCATGCAGAGCCATCTGCTGCAGGTAAAATTCCTGCTTCGACCTTTACTTCTCTCATCTCGTCTACTTTACGACCGTCTAATCGCAATCCATCTTCACGTAGTAATTGTACATCTCCATATCCACCCATCAGGCATTCCTCCTTTCTTGTATTATTGAATCGAGTGATTCACTGAATGTGGCCTTGTGGCCATCGTTGCGCACTAGTTCTAATACAGTACGCATGAATGAGATTCCGTCCGAATCTCCATCGATCCAAACTCTTCCGTTTTCAGCAACAATAATTCTGCAGTCGCTAACTTCTTTGAGTTCTCTCAATGTAGAGTCATTATCTCCTCTCAATCTTGAAATATGATTCATTGAAATTTTGGACATCATACCCTCTTTTAGTCTTCTAAGGCCAACACCTTTCATTGTAAGGACAATGTTGTGAGCCTCATCGACTTCTTGTACTCTAGCAAGCATGATGTCTCCGATGTCCATATGTTGCCTAGCAGCGCCAAATTCTACTTTCCAAGGTGCAAGTGACATAGGTAACAAGCCATTGAACGGACCGTTTACATCAGCGAACCACAAATTGTTTCTGACGCTCTCCACAATCCCGATTACTAAATCGCCAGACCTAGGCATATATGCTGATGCAATCGGGTCTACTGAAGTGACTCCGTTGTTTTCTTTTACCCAACCGACTTTGGTTGCGATAATGTTGTCTCCCATTGCTAGGGTACCTGTTCCCGCTCGCTTTCCTGATGAAGCCCCGATGGCCTCTCCAGGAGTCACGAGGCGCAGCTCGGCGCCTTCTTTTGCTCCTGACATCTCTTTGTCTCCGTGTCGGGCGACTCGCCATCCCATGATAAAGCAGACGCTTTAGTTTGAGATTACAATTCCTTTACTTCAGCGTTATTATCAGCACTCTTAACCTTGCCAATTATGGTGCCTGCCATGCCAGGTGGGCACTGGATTATGCATGCCCAATCCCCGTTTGATAGCCATTCATCTTTGTCTAGGTATTGTCTCAAAAACTTGCTAGATTGCCCATAGGCTGAGCCGGAAATTCTGAAAGCGATTCTAACAGGCTCAAAAGAAAGCGGAATGAGTGGTTTTAGGATATTGATTGCGTCCTTTACTTGCAATTCTAATCGTTTGAATGGGTCTACTGAAAATCTACTTTCTTCCAAGGCTAATTCAATTCTTGTTCTAGGGTGAGGGGTTTTTGCTTTTGGGTCAATGGCAGTCGAATGTATTTCTTGAATAATCATCTGCCTCTTTTGCTCAACCATTTCTTTCCTCTGATTAGTTGTTAACTGAATCGAACCTTTTTCCAAAATTATCTTTGCAATATCTCTGATTTCTTGGGTGCCAAAAGTTGAATCGATAGCGTCCTCAGTTGGCCTATCGCCGCCTCTAGCATCGTGCCAAACCTCGTCTGTGGCTAAGAAATCATCAATGTTGACTGAAGACGGATCGCTGCGAAATGACTCCACTAGATCTGGATCAACGAGTATTTCGTAGCGTTTACCACCAAATTCGAATCTTGCCAAGACGGCTTCGTCGAGGCTCACCATGACTTTGTTCACTCCTCAAGTGGCTTAAGACGATCAATTTGTTTGTTTACTTCAGCACGGTCAAGAATTCTATATCCTTCCCCATCGATTACTGAAACTTCAACAGCATCTCTGTTTAGTTCCTGGTCGTTTGCATTCCTTAGAGCCTCTAGACCTAGTTTCATAGCTGCATTTAGGGTAAGGTTATCCTTCCAATTCTTCTCAAAGTAATCGATTACTGTGTTTCTACCACTGCCAATAGCACCAGCGTGGTATGATTGGTATGCTCCTGAAGGGTCTGTTTCAAACAGGTGGATTCCATTTTCGTCAACACCACCAATTAATAGGGCGGTACCAAAAGGCCTACTTCCACCATATTGTGTGAAAGATTGCTTAAAATCGCAGATTTTCTTTGTAAGAATATCAACTGGAACTGATGCAGCATATGTAATACGATTGATTTGCGCTTCAACTCTTGCTCTTGCAACCAATTGTCTAGCATCAGCAACCAATCCGCTTGTTGCGATTCCAACATGCCCATCAATTTTGAACATTTTTTCAATGGATTCAGGAATAATTAGACGGCTTGCGATTCTCTTGTCACAGACTAGAACAACTCCATCTCTGAACTTGAGTCCTGCGGTTGTTGTACCTCTTTTTACGCTCTCCCTAGCATATTCAACTTGAAACAATCTTCCGTCTGGACTGAATGTAGTAATTCCGTGGTCGTATCCTCTTCCGCTCGGCTGCAAAGTGCCCACCTCAGGTGGCTCTCCGGGTCGGGGTCTTATCAACCTTGGCGGCATGGGAGTTTTGTGAAGGTAGCAGTTCTCTCTAGTGGCGGCAAGGATAGTAGCGCTGCAATATGGTGGGCACAATGCAAGGGTTGGGAGGTGACACACTTAGTCACAATGTTAGTTCAGGGCAATGATTCTTGGATGTTCCAAATTCCTGGGACTTCTTTGGTTGAACAGCAGGCTAAATTGTGCGGATGTGATTGGCTGCCAGTGGTTACTGAAGGTATAGCCGAAGAGGAGGTAAATGATCTAAAATCTGCACTTTCGAACCTGCAGATTGATGGAATTGTATCTGGAGCATTACGCTCCGATTATCAAAAAACTAGATTGGAAAGAATGTGTGAAGATTTGGATCTAAAATCATTCACTCCATTGTGGCATCAATCGAGTCGGTTACACATGGAGAATTTGGTAGCAAATGGATTCAAGGTAATGATTACTGGAGTTTCAAGCGATGGCTTGGGTAAAGAATGGCTAGGGTGTATTTTGGATCATTCATCTTTAGAGAGATTAACCAAACTAGCATCCAAGTATAGGTTCCATGTCGATGGAGAAGGAGGAGAATACGAAACTCTAGTGGTTGCTGGTCCTCATATGAAAGGAGAGTTAAGTATTGATTTTGATATTGAATGGGATGGTGTCAGAGGCCACTTAAACTTCCTTTGATTGTAGAATCCCAGAATTAATTCCTACACGCAATGTTCATTTCCTATACTCATAAGGACCTTACATGGCGTTCTGCCCTCTAGACTATCGATACGGCTGTCAAGAATTCAAAGAAATTTGGTCCGAATTGGGCCGGCATCAGCGTCAATTAGAGGTTGAGAGGGCACTTGTTTGGGCCCACAAAGAGATGGGAAAAGTCTCAGATGAAGACTATGCAAAAGTTGCAGAAATAGCAGTCCCTTCTATTGTAACAAAAGAGAGGGTTTCTGAAATTGAAGCAGAAACAAGGCACGACATAATGGCCCTTACTAAAGCGATGGCTGAAGCAGCCGGTGAAGCTGGTTGGTGTATTCACCTCGGTGCAACATCAAATGATATCGTTGATACAGCAGTTGGTCTCCAACTGAGAGATTCAATTATTCTACTTCGCAAGCAACTATGCAACTTAATCGAAGTCACCGCAAACCTTGCAGAAAGAGAACGTGACACAGTGATGCTTGGCCGAACACATGGACAGGCCGCTGTTCCAATTACATTCGGACTAAAGGTTGCAGTTTGGCTTGATGAAATGCGAAGGCAACTAGTAAGATTGGATGAAGCAGCGCCAAGAATAGCAGTTGGAAAATTCCTGGGAGCCGTAGGCACTGGTGCCGCTCAAGGTGAGGGTGCAAGAGAATTACAAAGACTCATCCTAACACATCTTGGTCTTCAAGTCCCACTCGCTACAACTCAAGTCGTTGGACGTGACCGCTATATCGAGTACGTTTCATGGCTTTCCAATGTTGCATGCACTTGTGAAAAGATTCTACAGGAGGTTAGGAATCTTCAGAGGTCAGAAATCGCAGAAGCGGGCGAAGGCTTCGATGTAAAAAAGCAGGTAGGTTCGTCTACAATGGCTCACAAAAAGAATCCAATCAAGTCAGAAAATGCGTCTGGTCTAGCAAGAATTGTTCGGGCATTTATCATTCCAACCTACGAAAACGCATTACTTTGGCATGAAAGAGATCTAGCGAACTCTAGTTCAGAGAGATTCACACTTTCACATGCTTCTGCATTGTGTGAAGATGTCATAGCAAAAACAGCCAATGTTTTGACCAACCTTTGGGTTGATAGTGAGAGGATGCTTGCAAATATCGCTAATCAAAAGGGATTGGTGATGGCTGAAAAAGTTATGATTGAACTTGTTAGCCACGGGATAGGTCGTGATGAGTCACATGAAATCTTGAGGTCAGCATCATTCGAAGCGATAGCAAATGGTGAGGAATTGATCGATGTTTGTGCAAGAACACCTGCAATTGCTGCTGCTTTCAGTGCTGAAGAATTAGAGGCGATGTTTGACCCAGCCAATCACATTGGTGTTTCAGGAGAAATCGTTGATGAGGCGGTTGAATTAGCTAGAGCCGCTATTCAGTAATCTGAATTTGATCTGCTTGATTCATTGAATATCTAACCAAAACCATAGCGATTAATGCTGAAATGGTAAAAGCAATTCCAACCATTTGTGACATTGTATACCATAGAATAATTATTCCAAATATCGATAAATATGCTATAACTTGACAAAGTGCAGATGCAAAATTGAGTTTATTCATCATTTCTTCACTAATTTTTCCGTTGTTTTCTAGAAGGAAGGTGTAAATCAAAAAATAGATGCCCTGGAAAGGAATTGTAGAAGCGATTAAGGTAAGTGCGATCTCTCTTTCATAACTGTAATTCTTTTCTTGTTCAATACCTTGGAAAAGCATTACAGCCGTGCTTGTTCCAAGAAGAGCAGCCATTATTGTCCATCTTTTGTCTTGAGAGGATGTTCGACTCTCGACATTGACGGAACCGTCGCTCATGGTTTCTTCGCTGCTTGCTAGGGGTTTGTATATTGCCCCTAACAAATATCAGAAATTTGCGTTTTGGAAACTATTCAGATATATCTGAAGGCCAATAGTATTCCACCGGTAACTGAAGCAACTATCATTAGTAGAACAATCATAGAATGTGGGCCGTATTCGTTAGTATCTTCTAAAGCGGTTTTCATTAGACCATCCCTTTTTATTCCAGCTACCAAACCCCCTGCTTCAGAAAATTCTGGAAGCGGTCTGCGTGGAATTCTCTCTCCCTTGCGTAGATCCCCGGCCATGCTAATGGGTTAGGGGGTTGGGTCTTATTGATTTTCATTGTAAAATGGGAAACCAATATGTTGGATGGATATTTGCATATAATCATGGAAGAGCCGAAAATAGCGGATATGTCCATTGCTGATGAACATATAGTTGTGGCAAGTAAGACTAGAGTTAGTGCAATTTGTCAGGAACTTTCCAAAAATCCTGATTATGCAGTTCTTGTAAAGAAAGGTAGTGATATCATTGGTATAGTTACTGCACGAGACATTTTTGCACAAATGGCAGAGGGTTTGAATGCTACCAAGATTAAAGTTGACAAAATTATGCGTAAAGATATCTTAACTCTCCGAGGGGACACTCCGCTGTCTAAGGGATTAAACATGTTAAGCAAGTTATCATCTGATGCAGTAATAGTCACAGATAATGATGGTGAATATCTAGGTTATTTTTCGGTAAAAGATTACCGAGAGGCTACTCGTAAATTAGAATCTCATCAACTCTTGTCTGCAAGATTATCTAGGTCAAGAAAGGCAATTTCAAGAAAAGCAGAGGCTAAGGAAGAATCAGGTGGAGACCTACTAGATCTTCTACTGGGTGAAAACCTAGAAGATGAGGATGGCCAAGAATTTCCATCAATGATTAGTTTAGATTGAGGATTTGACATGAAATTATGGAATGCTGAACTTGATGGTTCTTCAATCCATCTTGCAGTCGAAGGTTCATGCGGTGGCACAACCATAGGATTGCAAATGGCACGTCAAGCAATCTCAGGTGGTGGCAGAGTTTTATGGGCGGCACCAGAACTTCCAGATGCCACACGATTTTCACAAATTTTCGCAGATATTTCACTTACAGAATCCTCTCGTTTCCATGCAATGAATTTGATTGGGAATGTGGAACAGGGTGTGGATTCATTACTAAAAACTGCAAAAGCACTACCAAATGTGTCCCTAGTCATTTTGGATGATTACTGCCCAGATTCCGGACAAATCCCAAAAGACATTGTAACCGCTGTAAACAAATTGATTGCTGATGCAAGTTGGACAACCTTGCTTATTTCTAAAGGTGGAACTTCAATGGAATCAGATGAGCAAATTATAGCAAGGGCTAGAAATAAGATCAATTCTGATAAGGTGTGGTTACTAACTAGACAAAATTCAGATTCAAAACGAACTCTATCTTTCTCAGATTCGCAAATTGAATTGCGCTTAGTGGAAGAGGGATTCATTCACTGATCTTCATCTTCACCCAGCAACTTTGCCATTTCTTCAAGGGCTTCATCATCAGGTTCGTCAAATTGCTCAGGATTTTTTGCAGTTCCATCAAGAACATCCTCACCTGCAATCGCCGGGGCAGCATCTTCACGAGCCTTTGCTAAATTTGCTCGTCCACGGTTTGTGACATACCAAATCATTCCTAGAAGTGTTAATCCCAAGATAATGTAAGTCAGTTCTGTTGAATCTACCATGATGGGTGCTGACAGCAATTACCTATCAACATTTATGGTCTCATGTCAATGGTTTAGCTAAATGTCGCCGTTTATCGACAGGTGGCTGAACCCAACCCAATATTGGAGGAACTCTTTTTTCGATATCCCATGCCTCAGTTCTTTGAGACTTGCACTTAGGGCATCGGACTCCTTGATTAACACCCATAGATTTCATACGAGTTCCACAATCGCACAAAGGTCTGACCTTTCTTTTAGATTCGATAACTTTGATTGCCTCTAAATGGAATTTACTTTCGTATTCCAGCCCCATCCATTCAATAGTATCTCCCACATCCAACCATTGTGCGATTTTGTTTACATCTCCTGATTCGCTGAATGCAAGGAGGTTTTCGTTGATAATTACATGGCCACCCTGAACAATTTGCTTACTTTCGATTTCTACAAGTTCGATTGAATTGATATGATCGCCAGTAGCTTGGTTGGTCATGAATATTCGCGACCCGGTGGTTTTTGCACTATTTTGAATCAAAATATCTGTTGCATGAATTGCAACTTTTTTCGTTTTTGCTCTTACACCAAACATAACCGGACAGGGTCCTCTAGGTGAAATCAATCCTCTTTTCGTTCTAGGGTCTCTACACAAGAAAGTTCCATCTAAATCATCGACCAAACGTAATGCTTCTTCGCTGACTTCGCGTTTTCCTTCTCTCCAAGCAATCCCTTCCCATGTTGATTTTGATGCTCTCCAAGCGCATGATGCTGCAGCGCCAATTCGTCCCTTTCCACCCCATTGATGACCTCCTTCAATGAAATCAACTTCACCTCTGACTGCATTCCAGTAATATTGTTCATCTGGTTGAACCTCAAATAGTGTCATACCAGGGTCTGAAGGATACTGCTTTCTTTCTGAATGTTCTGATTCGGAAATTTTACCCTTCAATGGTAGGATATTCTTTTGCCAATAATCATCTAACCATCCAACAATTGAATCATCACAATATAACTCAACCGAGAGTGATGCATTTCCTCTAGTTCGTTGGGCAGCAAACGGCCAAAGCCTAGTCAGTCTTGGTTCTCCATGTTCACATGGTAAAGCATTGAGTAATTCGTGAAAAACTAGAGTTGTACATCCACCCTCTAGCGAATCAGTATCATCGATGCCAAGCCACATACTCATCACACTGGTCTGAAGTCATCTCCTTCATCGTTTTCCTTAATTCTTTCAATTACTTGGCGAATCCCAATGTCTTCGTCCACTTGGAACAGTCTCGCACCTACCGCCCAACCTGCTCCCATGTCAGAATCTCTATCTCCGACCATAAGGTCGAGTTTATGATGAGGAGTCGGTTTTTCACCCCACCAATTTGGTAGTTGGTGCTTTTGGCCTCTAATTATCGAGGATGCCTCATTCAACATACCTGGCATTGGTTTTCTACAATTACATTTGTCATGATTTCGGTGTGGGCACGTCATAATTACATCAATTAATCCTATTTCATTCTGTAACTTATTATGGATTTCATGTATAGTATCCTCGCCCCAAAGTCCTCGCATTATTGCGGATTGATTGGTTGTTATTGCTATTCTATAACCCATGCCACGTAAATCAGATATCGCCTCTTTGGCACCTTCAATTATCTCCAATTCATCTGGCGAATTGATATAGTTAGGGCTACCATAATTTAGAACTCCATCTCGGTCAAGAAATGCGATTGCGCCATTCCAATCCAAATCAATCTTTGATAGATTGACTTCCATAATTGGCCCTTGCATCAAGTCGTTGGAAATGCAACTCACCTATGTGCATTAAGGCAAAGCCATTAGATGAAGGTCTGTTTTAGGCTAAAATATGGCAGGTGACTATTTAGTCGACAGGTCAATTGCAACAATTCTTGGTGCAATTGGAATGATTCTGCTATTTCTGACCTGGAAAAGTCGCAGTGGGAAATTCGAAAATCTCGCTCCAATTGGCTGGGTTTTGACTGGATTTTACTTTTTCAATGACATAACATTCTATATTGAGCATAACGATCCTGTATTATCAATAATGAGTGCTTTAACATTGCCTGGGGCGTTAGCAGTCGCCTTATGGGAAAAGAGAGTGACAGAAGAAAAATATCAGAATGCATTACTTTGGTTTAGAGGAACTGTAGCGGTAGCTGGACTACCTTACCTTATGATTGCTCACGTTCCTATTTTGAATGTGCTTGCGATATGGTTTGTTGCATGGCAATCAGCAGCATTGCTATCATTCGCAGGTGGTGCAAACGTAACTTTGGGCGATACATACGCAAACCCAGCAAATGGACCATCTGTAAACTGGGAGGATTGGGAGGGAAATCGATGGTTTTTGACAGAAGAAATGTCTGAATTCTCCTTTCACACAGAGTTGCTAGTAAACGGTGAACCAATTTACATAAATTTCGTTCTTGCTTGCACAGCTATACAATCAATGATTATTTTCGTAGGAGCTATTTCAGTTCTTGACATTGACTGGAGAAAAAGAGTTAGAGCACTATTTGTTGCTCTTTCTCTAATTCATATCCTTAATCTGTTTAGAAATGCAGGTTTAATTTGGTTACAAATGGGATATCCTGATTGGAGATGGATGAACCTATCTATCTTTGAGTTTGGACATGCTTATGCAGCAAGATTTGTTTCACTTGGTGCAATGTTCCTTCTAGCGCTTGTCCTGTTTGAAATGCTTCCTCAAATGCATAGAAATGTCCTTGCTTTGATGAAACCAATAGGTATTGGTCACAAAAAGAAACGAACTCAATCATAGAGGTCTGCGACTTTCATGTCATCAGGGACATTATCGACTGGAGGTCCCAAATCTAATGCAGGTGGAACTACTTGCTGAGGCATTGGCTCTACTGCCCCTGAAGTCATCTGTGAAAGCATTGCTTCTGACATGTTATCCTTTTGATATTCTTCCCATGCATATTCGGGTCTTCTCCTACCGCGCATGAACATAACTCCTAGAACCGTTACAAGAATTAGACCTAAAATACCAGATGATATCCAAATTACATCATTGTTTACAGATGCAATTATGTCAGAATTATCTCCTATTCCGTCACCATCAGTATCTGTGTCTTCATCTGGATCATCTGGGAAGGCGTCATCCTTGTCCGGGACACCATCTCCATCTCTGTCAAATGGATCGTATGTTGTAACACAAATTTCGGCATAATCTTCAATTTCGTCATTATCAATCCACATGTCGTTATTGGAATCCATTTCAAAGAAATCAAATTCATTCTTCCATACAATACTAGATAATGTCTCGATAGAATACCTTCCATCTCTTGAATCGATTTGACTGGTGACTATGAATAACTCATTATCACACGAACAGAGTTCTACCGTAATTTCGGATATATCCAATACTCCGTCTTTGTTTGTATCCAATTCTTCGAATTCTTCAACGTCTTCCTCATAAAGAAGTTCTTCTTTGGAAATTTCACCGTCTCCGTTTTCATCAAAGTCCTTGAACGTAACTTCAACGAATTCGTTACATTCCATGATGTCATCAAATACAGGAGGTTCTGGGTCTGGATCAGGGCCTGGACCCGGACCTGGCTCATCGAATACTTCCCATGTGGCTACAATGCTGATGTCATCGATGGCTGTATTTGCATAGATTGTAATTTCCACATATCCAGTAACGAAGAAGATATTGATTAATTCCTCTGCCCCTTCCATATCTGAAACGTATTCGGTTTCACCAAATTGTCTTCCCATTGGTCGTTCTTCTTCGAAATCCATCCAACTAAAATCTTCGATTTCTGCATACAAGGTAAGGTCTCCTTCGCCTCCCCAAGTTTTGATTGTCATTTCATTAGCAATCGATTCATCGAGTTCAATAAAGAATAGCAATTCCTCTCCTTCCGGTGCATCCATTCCTTCGATTTCTTCACCGTTGAATAACTCGATTGGCTCTCCGTCATAAGACCAAACATATCTATCCTCAAATGATGCCGTAATGTCTATTCTGCTGTAAAATTCTTCACTACCCAACATTATGTACCATCGTCCTGGTGTAGGATCGTTGAAGCCAATCTTATCTCCAGCACCGGGTGCATTGGAATGTTTATCGTAAGTTGTCCAAGTCGGATATTGTTCCAGTCTCATCATCAATTTAGCTTCCCCGTCACCGTTGTTTAGGTCTACTTCCAACCTTTCAATACCAACAGGCACATCGATGTAGAAATACTGATTCAAACCGTCATATCCTGACAATGGACCATATGAGATTCCATCAACCAATTCAATGGCTGATTCCGGGTCAATGTTATCCGGTGCGTATGTGAAATCTGCTTGAATTGTAACTTCTCTACAGCCTCGATATGAAGTCATCATGATGTAATATATTCCTGGTTGAGCATCAAACAATTGGACGGTTTCTTCATTTCCTGGATTGTATGAGTGGTCTGATTTATCCTGGCCACCAAATTGTCGTCCTTTATCTGAACCAGACTCTTGGAAAAAGAAGTCGTCCTCCATCCATCCCCAATCATCGTAATACGGTAATGCCTCATATGCAATGTGTAATTCACAATCACCTGAACCTCCCCATGTGTTTATCCTTAGTTCTGCCAGTTCTTCTTGCAAATCTACGTAAAAGTATAGAGATTCACCGTTATTTCTATTGATACGTTGATTGGTTACTGAAATCCCATCGTTTAACTCAGTCATTTCGTCAAGTTCAGGGGGTTCGGGGGCTTCTTCCCAATAAGCATTAATTTCCAAATTTTCAATATTATAATTTGATGACACAGTTATCCAATAAATACCCTCTTCAGGCCATTCAAAGTATTCGTAAACATATAATCCATAATATGTCTCCACTTCATAATCGTGATCCCATGCAGATGGAATGTTATCCTTTGAAATATAGATTTCATATTCAGGTTCTTCATAGTTATCTTCTTCCCATTCGAAATCCCATGAATACATGTTTAGATAGGCGTATTGAGTATTTTCTGGAATCTCCATGAAGAATAGCAGAGTATCACCAGCATTGGAATTAATACCGCTATAATATTCTCCATTTTCTAATTCAACAGCTTGTGCAATTATTGTTCCATCGGGCATTACCCAAGCAGCACCATGAATTTGGCCTACATTACCCAGGGAATCTTTTGTGACGTCACCTTCACCTTCCGTAAATTCCCACAATGTGAAGTTATCAGAATCTCCAATCCTTACATCGTCTAATAAGCCGCCGAAATAATTGCAATCGCAACCCGCCCCCATCCTTCCGATGTATAATTCATCGCAATCTTCACCTGATTGGAAACAATCATTTGACCCAAAGTCACCACCAGGTATTTGTGAATCATTGACGTCGAAAAGTCCAACTGATTGATTGTCAATGAAAAATTCTCCACCTGTGTTAGTATTCACTACAACTTTGACATGAGTCCATACTCCTTCTGAAACTGAAACATTTGAAATTGGATTTTGAGATAGTGAGTATTCATTTGAATATGCTAAAAATCCATTGTTTAGGTAAAGTCCCCAACCATAATCTCCAAGCATTGTTATGAATTGAATACCTGATGTATCTGCGACGTTAATCCATGCCTCAATCGCTATTGATTCAATGAATTCGGGAATTTCTTCGTCGACAATTATGTGGTCATCTTCACCATCAAATCTTAGTGCGTAGTCAGCACCTTCTCCAATTTCAACGACACCATACACAGGGAAGTATTGCGGGTCATCTTCTAGGTCATTCCATGATGCTGGCTCAATCGAACCCATATTAGTACCAGTAATGTGAACATAATCTTCATCATCACCATCACCTGGCTGTCCTTCTCCCCAATTTCTGTAAGTAAACGGGGTTCCATCGTGCCATCTGAAATCGCCTTCATTTTGATGGTCGGATAGACCAATCCATAGATGTCGAGTTGTTCCGTTATCAACTGCGAACGTGTCGAATAACCATTGATCTTCTTCAGCGTCATCAACTGTGACTAAGAATCCTCCAAGGCTTCTTGCAACTGAAGCCGCATCACTCCATGAAGATGCAGAAAGCAAGTGGTATGTGTGATTATTTCCAGGGTTTACGGTCGTTTGCAACACTTCGATTTCTTCAATTTCATTAGCAGATGAAGAACTGACAAATGGGCTGGCAGAGACCATCAAGAAAAGGGCTGTTAGCAGTATCGCCTTACGGTTCACGTTTAGTGCTTACATAAACTTGTTATTTAATCTAACACAGGAAAGTACCAAGAAATCAACTTAGAATTTAAAAATTGAAATATTTTGTATTCCAATTTTACTTTATTCTCTTTCCGCCAATCCTGAGGTCTGTCTTTAATGGCATTTGGTGCTCCCAAGCGAATTCCTTTACTATCCTCCACCCTTTTTCAGATCCCTCATAATCTGTGACGTCAATTACTTTATCTCGAGTGTTTGCTTTGAATGCAGCTACTGGCTCTGCATTTCTAAACACTAGATAGGCACTTCCAAATCCGAATTTTTGCTTTAAGACCTCTGCGAAATATGGCGCGATTGGGTCGGAAGGAGGTATTACAAAGTCACGTATTGGGGGGACATTCTTCGCTTCGTCTAACAGGTCTTTTCGTCCCCAGCAAACTTCGTGTAAATCTTGAATTAGGAATCCTTTGATTAGTGTGGAATCTTCTTCGAATTCAGTAAGAATGGCTTTCAACTCTTCAGGTTTGAAAGGCGTTCCTGCTAATCTTGTAAATTGTTTCAATGTGATAACTGGGAAATCAGAAACGAGCCTACGCAAATATTCCCTTCTCAAAATTACGGGGTCTAGCCCTCTTCGAGGTGCAACAGATCTGAATCCACCGCGATAATCTTGAACCATATGGCCACTTCTCAATAGTGGTTGAATCAATTTTCTAAATGCTGCACGTTTCATTGCATGCCTTTCCATAAACAAATTGGGGTCACTGTGATTTTCGAAGAATTCGAGAACGTCTAACAACTCCTCATTAGGCTCTTCTCCTCTTATTGCAAGTAATGTCGAAAAGTGGTCATATGACGCCCAAACCTGGTGTCCTCTCAGATTTATTCCCTGATGTAATTGGTTTGCGCTTGCCATATTTTTCAAACTGACACGGTAAACTCCTGCACGTCCTCGCAATCCGAAATCATCACGAACCTCTTGCACACTTTCCAGTGCTTGAATTTCGTTTTCAAGTCTTGAATTTTGATGTAAGTGATGCCTATGGAATAGGGCTCTTTCAGCAATTTCACGCGGCTGAGGGTCAACTACACCTCCTCGTATCATTCTCTCTCCAGCCATCTTGAAGCCGATATTTTCCAGAGCATTTCGAGAGTCATCCTCAAGGTCTGTCACTGGTATTCCATTGAATTGGGAAAGAACAGCAACATCAACAAGTTGGTCTGAGTGATTGTCAAGTAATTTTTCAAAAGCAGCACAGAATTCATCAAGATATGCATACGGTATGTGCATGTCCTTAATTTCTAAGTAATCATTTATTTTGAACATTAGAACTTTGCCAATAGGGTCTACTCCTTTGAATACAGGCAAATACCACCCTCTATCCAATACCGATCTAACTTCCCATATGAAGCGAGAGACGTAAGGATCAGATTGAGTGAGTATACGCAACTGTCTGTCTTCCCTATTTTGTGTATTGAGTTCAGAGACCTCTTCTGGAATCACATAGAATGCTTCAGGCTCAGGAACAAGTGCCATTACCTTAGCAATACGACCTTGATTCTCCAAGTTTCGTAAAGCGATGGCTAATTCTTCAACGCTTCTTGATACATAATATCTCAGTGTAAATGCCTTTACAGGCCCCATTCTTTTGATTACGTCTACCAATGCATCTTCGAAATCCATAGGCTTGTAGACGTCGACTACCCTATGGAATAGTGAGAGTCTTCTTCTTCTGCCACTAACATCTTCAAACTGCTTTACAACACAAAGTTGACGTTCTAGATTGCTTATTGCATTCTTCAAATCTCGTTGTAAGGATTTATGATCTTCACCTTTAGGGAAATCTGCAAGGATTTCTTGTCTGGTTAGATTTTCTCCTTTTGGTATTTTTTCAAGAACCAACTTCTCCATTTCACCCAACCAAGGTTCTGGTTTTAATCCCAGTAACATCGGTATGTTTTTCCTTGTAGTGTAACCTATTCGATTGTGTAGTAATCTTCCCATAATTACATCGGAATCCAACTGCAAATCTTTCCAATCGGCATATCGGAAACCAGCTACTCTGTAGAGCATTTCTTGTTGCTTTTGGAATAGTATGTGTTGGTCAAAAGCAGTAAATCCATCAGGATACTGTTCAAACGATTTTTGCATGACTAAATTTTGAACCCATCTGTATTCGACGACATCCTCTTCGCCACCGGTGATTTTGTGCTCATCCACTTTGAGGATATATTCTGCATCATCTGTTTGTGTGTAGAATCCAACAGAGATGACATTTCTCATTTCCAATTCATGTAAAATCGAGTCTATTTGTCCTTGTGGGAATGGTAATCTATCAAAAATATCTTCTCCCTTTGCAGGACCTTCACTTGAAAGCATTTCAATTATTTTTACCCGAAGAGCTTCGTGAGGGTCTGTAATGGAAACATTTTCCCATTTTATTGGTTTTAATCCCTCGAATTCGGTTGCGACTTCGAAGGTCAAACCTTTCGTATATAGGTCGCGAATGTCCTCCATTTCTTTTCCGCCAGCCTCGGATATACATCCAAGAGTTCCATGGATTTCTGCCATGTATGTAGTGAACCATTTATCATCTAACTCTGCACTACCAGTTGATCTCAATTTGGTAATCTTTCCTTTTTCCATTAATTCGCTTACCCATGATTCAATTACACTGTGGTCTATACCTGCTAACTTTGCAGCATAAAGTGGATTTTCCCATTTTCTGTTCAATCCTCCACCTTTGCTCATTAGGTTGAGTAATTCATCCGCATTGGTTGGTTTTGGAACCTTATTTGAATAATAATCTGCTAACTGTTGCTCTGTAAGTTCTGTCGCCAGACTTCGATTTCCTAACAGCCGTTTTAGGATCTCTGGGTCAATATCCTTCACTAGGAAAGCACGAGTTTTCATCGAAAGTAAATCCTCGAATGTGCTCATGTACAGGCTCATACCTAGTCTAGATGGAACTGGAACCTTTGAGTGGACGATTCGTGCTTCAGATTCTTTACTTGCTTGCAAGAATTCATTTAGAGATTTTATGTCAATATCACCGAACATAATCTCAGATTTTGCCTCTCTTATGAGTAACGAATCTTCTATTGAGCGATGCCTTTGCAATAAAGCATCTGCTCTTTGCTGGAATTGCTGAGGGCTCACTTCATCGGCACCAATTCTCTTTGGAATAATGAGGGACCTGCCTGCAATTTCTCTAAATCTCTTGGCGAAAATTTGTGTATTTACAATATATCTCTCAATGACCTCCATGTGGTCATTGGACCGGAATAATTCATACATTTTCCCTGGATCAACTTCTTGGCTTGTTTTTATCAGAAGTCCATTTTCATCAAATGATAGTTCGAGGACAGCAATCCCATCTTGTTCAGCCAATCCTGCCATGAAATAACCAAGTGCAGTATTGAAGCCCCTTCCTCTGCATGAAGTAATTAGGTATGTTGGCATACCTCCTGAAACAATTTGTTCGACAATTAGCCTGTTAGGATCAGGGACTTGGAAGGAGTCCAGTGTGTGCTCTTCAAGGTGCCTTGCAATTGTATTTGAAACACCTTCTCCTAGCCCATATACGTCTCTTAGGATAACTCGAGGGTCATTTTTACGACGTAAGGAATTTACACTGTGACCAATCAAATCTAGAAGGGCTTTGGATAATTCTCTAGAACGACTTCTTGCTTCACCACTCCATGATGGAACCGTTGGACGATATCCTGTTACAGAATTAACATTGACTCTAGTTCCTTGAATATTTGATACTCTATACGTGGAGCCACCCAACAAAATAACGTCTCCGCCTCGTAAATTGGCGACGAATGAAGAGGATAATTGACCCAATATACTTCCCTCTGCATTGAATACTAGGTAGGAGTTATCGGGAGCAATTGTTCCAATGTTAGTGTAGTAGATCATTCTAGAATATCCTCTCTTTCCATAGAGATTCTCTTCCCAATCAACCCAAACTCTCCTTTCTTCTTCTAGCATATCGATGACTTCAATGAAATCATCATAGCCTAAGTTTCTGTATGACCATGTGCTAGTTACAACTTCGAACGCTTCATCAATGTCCCTCTCATTGATAATTACAAGCCCAATCAAAAATTGCGCTAGAACATCTAAACAATTTTGCGGGAAATCTAGTAAATCCATTTCACCGGTTTGGATTGCAGCTTGCAATGCTGCTAACTCAATCAAATCGTCGACGCTGGTCGGAAGGAATCTAGCACGTGGTATTCCCCCGACATGGTGACCTGCTCGGCCAATTCTTTGTAGTGCTGTTGCTATGTCACCTGGAGAACCAATCTGGATTACCATGTCTACTGAACCAATATCAATACCCATCTCTAATGATGAAGATGTTACAACAGCACGAAGATGGCCAAGTTTGAGTTTTCTCTCTACATCCAAACGTATTCGTTTGTCCATTGAACCATGGTGTCCTGCGACTAGCTCACCAAGGTATGGGCGAAGTTTTTGCACCAATGTTTCTGTCATTTTCCTTGTGTTTGCGAATACAAGTGTCGTAGTATGTGCTCCAATAAGGTCAGCGACCATTTCAACATTCATTTCTAGAACTTTCATTACAGATAAATCACTGAATTTTGGTGAGCATAACAGAATGTCAAGGTCTAATTCACGTGCACCACTGATTTTTGCAATTTTTACATCTTGATTTCCATTACGACTCTCTCTGTCATCACTTGCAACTAGGTATTCTGCTACGGTTTCCAAAGGCTCCATAGTTGCAGAAATTCCAATTCTTTGAACAGGTCTCTCAAGTATAGTGTCCAGTAATGAGATTGTAAGTGCTAAGTGAACACCACGTTTGGTGGGCACTAATGAGTGCATTTCATCAATGATTATCCATTCAACATTCGAAACGATCGGTTGAAATCTTGGGGAAGAAATTGCAATGGCCATACTCTCTGGAGTGGTGATCAATATGTGAGGGGGCTTTCTCAGCATCTTTTGTCTTTCAGACTGTGGAGTATCACCAGTTCTTAGTCCAACTCTGATTTTACCTTGAGCCCTATCTGGAAGGTATTTCTTCTCGATTTCTTCTAAAGGACCAATCAGATTCTTTTGGATATCGTTTGCAAGCGCCTTGATTGGAGATATATACAAGCAGTAAACCCTTTCTTCGAGAGTATTATCCAATGCATGTCGAACTAATTCATCAATTATTGACAAGAATGCTGTGAGCGTTTTTCCTGAACCGGTAGGAGAACAAAGAAGCAAATGGTCCTTGTTTATTATTGAAGGAATTGCTAGTTTTTGGGGTTTTGTAAAATCAGGAAATTTGTCTTTAAACCAATTCCGAACAGGTTGGCACAATTTCTCATATAATTCCTCAGTAGATAGAGGATTTTCTAGATACGAGATATTAGCCATATTTCTCCTCTCACTATCCGTGAAGGGAAAGCGTGTGCAAGGAGGTCATGAATGTTTGGTTCCTGCCAACAATCGCAAACCGCTGATTGTTACGTTGAAAAAACGCATGCTGCGTTAGATTTTTGTTGAGATGTTGAAATTTTTCTAAAACAAAGCAAATCTCATTTAATTATCGAATGTAAGAGGTGGTATCATTTACCTCTTCTATCACGCATGGACCATGAAGGATTTTGGTCCTGAGCGTTTGAGCAGACTTTCGGGTATGCTAAAGCGCAGAGGAATTATTCTTCCTGCCTTCGAAATACATGGTGGTTATGCAGGTCTGTATGACTTCGGTCCAGTTGGTGGAAGGCTAAGAAATCGTGTTAATCAAACATGGATAAATCACTGGCAAAGCCTAGGTAATATTGTCGAGATTTCCTGTCCAACAATTACGCCATATCCAGTTTTAGAAGCCTCAGGACATGTTGGTGAGTTTAGTGATTTTATGACCGATTGTGGCAAATGTGGTGAAGCGAGTCGTGCTGACTGCTTAATCGAACACATTGTAGACAACGCAGATGCTCTTTCGAAGGGTGAATTGGAACAATTGATAGCGGAACACAAACCCGTTTGTCCAATCTGTGGTGCAGTTTCATGGAGTGAAATTACTGCACAAAACCTCATGTTCAATACAAAAATTGGTGCGGGCTCATCTGGTCGCCCTGGTTTCTTGAGACCAGAAACAGCTCAAGGTATGTTCACTTCGTTCACATCTATTTATCGCCATTTTAGAGAGCGCCTACCTTTCGGTGCAATTCAGACTGGTAAAGGTTACAGGAACGAAATAAGTCCTCGCCAAGGAATGATTAGATTGCGAGAGTTCAACATGGCTGAACTTGAGTATTTTATCGACCCTGAACAAGAGCCTAACCACGATTTCAGTTCATGGAGCAGTCCTGTTACATTAATCTCTGAAGAAAATGGTGAGGTAAGTATGAGCTTTGGACAGGCAGTCCAAGATGGTATAATTCGTCACCCAACTGTAGGCTTCTTCATGGGATGGACGATGGATTTTTTACTGTCAGTCGGAATAAACCCCGAAGGTTTGAGATTCAGGCAACATGAATCAAACGAAATGGCACATTATGCACAGGATTGCTGGGATGCAGAAATTTTAGGTTCCTATGGTTGGATTGAATGTGTTGGTATTGCACACAGAGGTTGTTATGACTTGACAGCCCACGAGGAAGCAACAGGTCAGAAACTACGTGCCTGGAGACAATTTAGTGAACCTAAACTAGTTGAAATTGATGGCTGGACAATTGATGGCGCAAAGGCAGGTCCAGCCTTTAGGGCACTAGCTGGAAAGGTCAAGGAGTTTGTCGAAACTTTGGAAGCAAGCGTAACCTTCCCAATGGTTACTAGTATTGAAGGCCAAGATATAGAGATTCTTTCAGATCACGTAAAACGTGTTGAGACAACAGAGAATGTTACTGGAGAATGGTATGTTCCTCACGTTGTGGAACCTGCGTTTGGAATTGACAGAATTATTTGGCATCTGTTGGACCATTCCTATACGGAAACAAAGAAAGAAGGCGAAGATTACACCTTACTTTCCTTACCAAGTGAAGTAGCACCAATTGATGTTGCAGTTTTGCCATTATCTGAGAAAGATGGTATGCAAGAACTTGCAGAAGAAATTCACAGAAATTTGTGTGGCAAGAAAGGAGTTTTCTCTGTTTACGACGCAAGTGGGTCAATTGGTAGACGGTATGCAAGGGCTGACGAAATCGGTGTTCCGTTTTGTATTACTATTGACAACCAATCAGTTAGTGACAATACAGTCACTTTGAGAGACCGAGATTCGCGCGAACAAATTCGATTGAACATAGATGATTTACCATTCTGAAAAACTCAATGTTCAAATGGGGCCTAGTCAAACAAGCAGTTATGGTGGCTAGTGACTGGACAGAACGCCACCGTCCTTTGAGTGAGAGACAACTCGAAGGTAATGAAGGCCAAAGGAAAAAAATCCGAGCATGGCTAGATCAGTGGAAAGAAGGACGTCCGAATAAACCTGGATTACTTTTAGTCGGACCTCCAGGTGTTGGAAAAACAACAGTTGCAAGAGCGGTTGCAGCCGATATGGGTTGGCAAGTTATCGAATTAAACGCTAGTGATGCTAGGAATGCTGGTGCGATACGTAAGGCAGCAACACATGCTTCTACACATGGATCGCTATTTATGACGCCAGGCCAAAAGCCACCCCGGACACTTATTTTGCTCGATGAAGTTGACCATCTTTCAGGCGGATTACGTGAAATATCATCTGATAGAATTAACTCAATTGTCTCGGGCGAGGATATCGATGATTCCAAAGCACTTAGGGGAGATAGTGGCGGAAAAGCCGAATTACTGAATTTATTATCTGAAACAAGACAACCAGTTATTTTGGCTTGTAATGATGAAATGGGTCTTTGGGGCAGGGCATCTTCAAGTTGGAGAACTGCTCGAGATAGATTCTCTAAACATTTAGTACCTATACGTTTTGAAAGAGCATCTAATGAGGCTCTTAGAAGAGTTGCTCTTCGTGTAATCAAAGAAGAGGGATATACTGCAGACCCCGGAGCACTAGATGAGTTAGTTAACAATAATCCAGGGGACTTGCGTGCATTGGTTCGTGATTTGCAAGTTATGTGTTCCTTAATCGATTCAAATCTAACTAGAGAATTAGTTAGAGAAAATATTGAGACAGGGGTTAGGGATACTAGCGTTGAGATTTTCCCAGGTTTAGACCAACTATACAGGTCACGAACTGCAAAAATTGCCATGGAGTCAACACGTTCTCTTGACAAAAGTCCTGATGACATGGTTGCTTGGGTATCTTGGAATAACGGGGTTGTATTTACCGACAAAAATGCCGTAAGAAGGGGTTCAAAATCACTATCACTAGCAGATTGTTTGTTAACAACTAGATTCAGAAATACTGCACATAGATCTTGGTATTGGTCATCCAATTTGACAGGATTATCCGCAAGCGTGACCTCGTCAAAACCTATCGAAGGTCGAATATTTTGCAAGTATCCGGATTTCCTAAGAAGAGGCTCTGCATGGGTAAAACGTTCAGTTGTTGATAGATTGTCTGAAACTTGCGGATGCTCTAAGAAAGCTGTTAGGGAAGAATTACTTCCTTCTCTAGTAGCAGTTCAATCAGAAAACAGTGAAGACTTTTCAATATCTATTGCTCTTGACCTTTCTCCAGAGGAGCATGCTGCAATCTGTGGTCTAACATTATCGCATCGAAGTACTAAGGAACTATTAGAAAAGTATTCGAAGGAACTAGAAAAATCAAGATCAGATAATCTCCTTCCTACTGCTTTAGAAATTACAGAAGATGAAGAAGGCGAACTAGAAAATACTGAGGATTCTTCTACTGATTCTGGTCAAATGAAATTGTTCTAATTCTTTTCATTTGATTTATCTTCCATCTTTTCGAATAGTTCGCGAATCAGTTTTACACTTGCCCTATCAGGCGCTTCTCTTTCTTCTCTCGCCCATGTTCTTGGATGTAGCAATAGTAATGCTGTCATCAATTCCAGCCTTCCAAACCACATCAATATGGACGTTATTAACAAGGATGGAGTTCCCATTGAAGCCCACGTGTTGGATGGACCGTAATCACCTAGAGTTGGACCTGTATTTCCTAGGGCTGATGCTACAACAGCCACAACAGATTCAAAGTCTGAATTCGGCATGGTTACTGCAAGTACAATGCAAGAAATAGCAAAAAGACCAGTCCATACAAATAGCATTCCAACGATTAGCCCCAATCTTTCATTGTCAACTACCTCATTATTCATACGGATTTGTACAACACGTTTTGGCTGAACAATTCTTCCAATTTCTCTCCATGCAATCTTCAGTCCAAGTTTTACACGCATTAATTTGAGTCCACCACTTGTAGAGCCAGCACATGCCCCGACGATCATTAGCAAGAATAGGAAAATGTGAGTTACAACAGGCCAAAGCATGTAATCAGAGTTGGTGTATCCTGTACTAGTTCCAATTGATACTACTGTGAAAAGGGAATCGAAGAATCCCTCACTTAGATTACTTCCTTGTGAAATCAAGGCAAGGAACACAAACAAGGTAGTAGCAAAAATTACCAAAACGTAACTTCTTCCTTCCTGGTCAGCAAACACTTTGTCCCATTGCTTTTCCCAAGCCAACCAAATCAAGGTGAAATTCACTCCAGCTAAAAACATGAAACAGATAATTATTGATTCAACTACAAAACTATCGTAATATGCAATTGAAGCATCATGTGTTGAAAAACCTCCAGATGGCATTGTTGTCAATCCATGATTGAATGCATCGAACATAGTTAGGCCTCCTACAGACCATAACAAGGCTATCTCTAGTGCTGTTAGAATAATGTAAATCGTCCATAAGGCCAGTGCAGTTTCTTGCAACTTAGGCCTTAGTCTAGAAAGTGATGGCCCAGTTAACTCAGCTCTTGCCAACGCCATACCTCCACCAAGAACCCTAGACAGAAGCATGAGTCCAAGCATGATGATTCCCATTCCACCAAGCCACTGTGTCAGTGATCTCCAGATTAGAATCCCTTTTGGTTGGGCGTTAATACAATCAGGAGTTGTTCCAGGAATACAGTTTGGACTCATTGAGTGCTCGATAACGGTAGCACCAGTTGTGGTAAATCCTGACATTGATTCGAACCATGAATTTACAAATCCTCTTCCAATATCTGCCATTTCAGAACCATCTGTAAATGGTCCATGAAAAACTCCACCTAGCCAAAAAGGCAAACTTCCAACCAAGACTGCTACTGGCCAAGCAAGTGCGACTGCAGCAAATGCTTCCCTATCTCTGAGCCTTTCAGTAGTATCTGAGCGAACGCCAATGCTCAACATTGCAATACCGATCAATCCCGAAAAAACGATTGGAAGTAAGAATGCAACAGATGCTGTGTTAAATCCATCTAGCCACCAAGTTACCAAAAAACTGAACGAAAGTGGAATCAACATCGCCACCATCGTCCAACCGACGATTAGAGATAATACATCTCGACGCATTTTGTTTTCACACCTTGAACTTTCTCTCCAAGTCATCAACTCTGTCCGGAGGTAAGAATATGGTGAGCCTATCACCTTCTAGCAGTGATTTCGATGAAGATGGACGCATTGTTTCCCATTCTTCATGTATGTTCTTTCTTTGTATGAAGGCGACTTTACACCATTCAGGTAATCCAGCATCTGCAATTGTTTTTCCAGCAAATTTGACATCAGGAAGGACTGGAAGGCAAATTCCAATAACGTCAGGTACGCTTGAAAGAACCGCATACGGTCCGGGAAGTTCTGAATGGATTTTGGCTAGAATTGTATCGATTGCGACTCTTTTCCTATCAACCGAGAAAGTAATTCCCATCCTACGAACCACATTCACTAAATCAGCATCATAAAGAACCAATCCTGTTCTTTCAACACCCATGTCGCTTGCAAGTAGAACTGCAGCAATAGATGCATGATCGTTTTCAAGTGCAGAAATTGCAAGATCGAAAGATGAGATTTCAATTTCAGATAATAGTTCTTTGTCTAGGTGGTCGCCATGAATGATTTCTATACCCTTTCTGTTTCCTAAATCAGATCCAGATAGTGTATTTGCTTTCTCTAATTCCCGTTCAACAACAGTAACTACAGCATTGGAATCTAGCCACGCTTTGGCAAGTCTAGTTCCGACTAATCCCGCTCCAAAAATGGCAACTCTCGGGCGGTCTGGAAAATCTACTTGTTCATGACCAAAAATACGTAGAATTCGATTAAATGAGGCTTCTCCAGCAGTAGCGATTGCTAACCTGTCACGTGGCAAAATTTGGTCATCAGCAACTGGAACTCTTCCAGGCTCGCCATCTCTTTTCAAGCCCACAATTAGAGGCATTCCTCCCTCTACCTTGTTGCCGGAATCACGTAATGTTCGATGAACAACGGCACCAGCTTCTGGCTTAACATCTAATTCTACAATAAATGCATCAGCCTCAAATGGAATTACTTCAGTCAATGATGAGGACCTTAGGCCTGACATAAGTCGTTCAATAGCTCCGTCTACCGGATGGACAACATGGTCTACACCCGCCCACTTTGCCAACTTTCCAGATTTGTATTCTTCAAGAAACATAGGGTTTCTTACCCTACAGATTGTCATCAATTTTCCTTTCCCATTAGTTTCTTCACTATGGACATGCTTTGCTAAAGCACAAGAGAGAATATTTCTTTCATCCGAATTTGTAGCAGCAACATATACTTGAGCGGTTTCAATACCTGCTTCAATGAACTTATCACGTTGTGTAATGTCTCCATGAAGGACTAGTATATCCATTCCTTGAGAGTTTTTGACAGCCCTCGCATTATTATCAACAAGAACAACGTCCTTTGCTTCACTACGCAACGCTTTGGCTAGACCGGTTCCTACACGTCCCCCGCCGCCTATGATTATCCTCATGTTAGTTTCTCACCCACCCATTTGTTGTCCCAGGTGCCTCCTGAAACATCTACTTCTTCAGTGTAGAACGAGCGTAATCGGTCTATTCCGCTCTGAGTTCCTCCGAAATAGTATCCGTCGGTTATTTCTCCTCCAGTGCTGGGTGGTTCAATCCAATCGATGAAAGCGGTTGGAGTATGAACAAGCCATTTTCGATTGACAACATCGACTGATCCCTCGACATAGCAATCGTTCAGTATTACATCATTATCCTCACACCAATCTTGTGACATTGGCAACATAATGTAAGCCCAAGCATGTCCTTCCCATTCATCAAATTGGGGATCTGCTAATGCTCCAAATACATACCATGTAGGTATTCCCTTGACCCGCATTATGCTCATGAAAGCGTTTGATTGTTCGTCACAGTCCCCTCTGACCATTGCAAGGCATTGCTCTCCTCCTCTTGCCATTCCAGGGGCATTATCATCGTATGGAATATTGTCATTTAACCAATCAAATGTTGCTCTTGCATACGCATATGCATTATCTTTCAGGTCTGATGGGAGGGAGGCCGATATACTAGCAGCTGTTTGGTATACAGTTGGTGCTGTGTTTTGTCTAGAATCAATAGCCCAGGTGTATGTTAATCCACCGACAGAAACGCCTCCACGATCATACCACATTTCGTCAGTAAATTGTGTCGCTCTTATACCATTTCCACGTTCTGATATTTCACTAAATGTGCCGGACCGGTGGACGCTAACACCTTCAGATTTCCCATCTAATTTTCCATCGACTCGAGTTGAATGCCACCAACTATGGCTAGATGATTTTACTGTAACAGCAAAATCCAATGTTTCGTGGCTATTTGGTGGAATGTCCATACTTACTTTGACACAATACCTTATTGAGCAGTAATCAGAGTTGGAACTGTTTGAATTTCCAGGCCACCAAACTTCACTATTTTGTTGGGTTGTAATGGCGTTTGCTCTCACGAGTATGGGATGACTGCCACTATTGCTAACCAGTGGCACAGAAATAACTTCACCATCTATACGAAGCTCAATTTTTGTGATTTCCTGAATTTTGGACAATGGAACTTCAGTACCATCTGTGTATGCAAGAGCAACCGCTGAATTTTTATTGACGACATCTGATGGAATGGGAATCGACTCTTTGAGCCAACCTGGATTTGAATTGTTATTCCAAAGATCAACACTTCTAACTACAGTATATTCTGCATCCAATGGATATGTTTGCCAACCTGCCATTGCATCGTTAATGTATTCTTCAATTTCAGCCCATTTTGCTAAGACAAACTGTTTGGCTTCGGGAGTGAAAAATATGAAAGCGATAAACGCAACTAAACCTAATTGGTTTATTCTACTTCGTTTCCTCCTACCAATTCGTTTAGTTTGGCCTTTAGCCATCGAATGTCTAGGTGCTTGACCTCGCCTTGCTTTCCTAGTTGGAGAGCGCATAAATTCGCCTTTTGACCTAGCATCCATTCCCGATGCACCACTGATTACTCTGCCACAACTGTAGCATATCGAATCGCCCGGGAGCGTTTGGGCTCGACAGAAAGGGCACGTTCCCATTGTGTCCTAGGCTAAACGGCACCCCCATGAAGGTTCTGTCGTATATTGAAACTAAACGATTGTTTGCATAGTAAAAGTAAATCAATCATAGTAGTCTGAGTAAGCAACTACTTACTCTTCTTCTATTGATTTTACCTTTGAAGCGTCAGACCATATGCGCCGCAAGCGCCTTCTAGCGGGCCTAGGAACTGCAGCCCAGACCCAATCATGTGCGTGCTTTTCTGCCAATAATAGAGGGGGTATTATGAAAATCCAAATTATAGTATTGTAAAATGAACTGTAAAGAGCAGTCAGGAGAAGTGAATTCCAAAAGAAAGTTCTCAAAACAATACTCCATCTTTTGCCCATTAGCATGCCGTATCCATGTCGACAGAAAACCAATGCATGGGCTCTAGGAGAAATTAGGGCCACTAGAAGGATTGATGCGATCAATTCGAGGCTAATGTTGTCTTGATGACCTTCCAGTAGCCTGAAAATCAAGAATAATGAAACCATTCCTCCTACAGCCAAACCAAGTGCCCAACCGGTCGTTGGCTGACTTCCAGTTCTTCGAATCTTTTTCCTTCTTAGAATGAGGTGCACAGTAACAGCCAGCATAAGACAAATTACCAAATTAAGCAATGGAGGAATTTTTTCTTGGATGTATAATGACAGCAAGAATGAATCTCCTAAACTACCATATAGGCCACCGATTAGAATTCCCCAAAACATCATACTCCATGCAGTTGGCAAATCATAGAATCCAGAGTATCGTGTCATAACACCTCTCCAGCCGAGACTCATCCCAACTAAAGAAACAATAATGGCAACTTGAGATAGCCACATCTCGCTTGCCATGTTTGTGGCCTGTAAAGCATTATTCAAGTGAGTTGTGCAACCTAAGGCTTGAATATGCCCTTCTTTAGCAGGTTGTATGGCTCGCCTGTTGTTATTCGGAGGCAAGGGTGGTGTTGGAAAGACCACGACTTCAACATCTACTGCTGTGGGATTGGCTGATTCAGGTTTGAAGGTATTGCTTGTTAGTAGCGACCCTGCACACAGTACTTCTGATAGCCTAGGCGTACAACTTGGACCCGAACCTACACCTGTGGAGGGTGTTAGTGGTCTGTGGGGATTAGAATTAGATCCTGAAGCAAGAATTTCTGACCACATTCCCAAATTAACCGAAAGCCTTGGTCCAATGCTTGGAGGAGAAGAACCAGAATTGAATGCTTCTGAAATGGTATTGCCTGGCTTGGATGAAGCGATGGCATTTGATGAATTACTAAAGCATCTTGAGAATCCAGATTGGGATGTTATCGTATTTGATACAGCTCCTACGGGTCACACTTTGAGATTCCTTGCATTACCTGAGATCATTGAAAAATGGGCTGATAAAATAATTCGTATGCATAGACTTACTGGAGGAATTAGAGCACTCATGTTCGGTGCAAAAGAAGGAGAAAAAATGCGCGAGGAACTGCAAAAATTCCGCAGACGAGTCTTGCATGTGAGAAGAATTCTTTGCAACCCCGATGTAACGAGATTTACCTTGGTCACCATTCCAGAAAAAATGGGTGTGAATGAAACAATTAGAGCGTATGAATCACTTGCGGAATTCAATCTTCCAGTAACAGGCTGTGTTGTAAATCGCATGACGCCTGATTTGGACCACTCATTTATTCAAACTCGAAGAGAAAACGAAAGAAATAATGTATCCGAATTAAAAAATTCATTACCCGAATTACATCTCCATGAGGTTGAATTGAAAGATACTGATATACATGGAATAGAGGCCTTGAGACAAATCAGTTCTGAATTACATGGGAAGATCGCCATAGGGGACGGTTTAGGTCCGTTTGAGATTGGTTTGGGCTTGGATATTCGTAGAGGGACTTGGATTAATGGAAACGATGTATATCTTCATCTGCCTGGTATAGTTAGAGATGATTTATCTCTTCGCAGTGAATCGGGAACAGTATATGTTGGAATAAACTCAAGAGAGCATCCAGTTCCATTCGATAGGCCTGCAAAGGCAAGTGAAGTTAGGGCAAAACTTGAGGATGAGATTCTCAAACTTACATTTCCTGAAGAATAATCATCCGTTGGGTTCAAACCTAATGCGCTTTTGGAGTGAATCATGGCGTTAGAGGGCCTCTCTCGAGGGATATTCTCAGCTCTTGGCATTCTCAAGAGTCGCCGAAAGTTGAATGAGGATGAACTCAAAGAAATGTTACGTTCGCTTAGAAGAGCATTGCAGGAAGCGGATTTCAACGTAAGACAAACAAAAGAGATTACTGAAAAATTAGAAACACGGATGAGAGAAGAAGAGCCACGTCCCGGAATCACTCTTCAAACTCATGCCATGAATATTCTCTATACAGAATTAGTTAGAATGTTAGGCCCTTCTAGAGAAGTAAGACCTCATCAATCAACAATTCTAATGGTTGGTTTGTATGGTAACGGAAAGACCACTACAACCGCGAAACTGGCTGAGTGGTATAGAAGAAGACATGGTGTTAGAGTTGCGGTAATCGAAGCAGACGTGCATAGGCCAGGGGCATATAATCAACTTTCCCAACTACTAGAGGATTCAACTGTAGAAGTCTATGGGGAGCCAGAAAATTCTGATGCTGTAGAAATCGTTCGCAACGGTTTGAAGAAGCATGCTGCTGCTGATTTGGTAATTATCGATACAGCAGGTAGGCATAAATTAGATGAAGAGTTAGTAGTTGAATTAGAACAAATTTCTGATGTTGCGAACGCAAATGAAAGATTCCTAGTAATCGATGCACAAGTTGGACAGTCAGCAGGTCCAGTTGCTGCAAATTTCCACGACCTTGCAGGAGTAACTGGAATCGTAATCACAAAACTGGATGGTACTGCTCGTGGTGGTGGAGCACTCTCAGCAGTAGCCACAACTGGTGCTCCAGTAATGTATATCGGAACTGGAGAAAAAGTAGCAGATCTTGAGAAATTCGAATCTGACAGGTTCATATCTCGTTTGTTGGGTATGGGAGATATTCGTGGCTTAATCGATTTAGCTCCCGAAGATATGGATGAAGAAGAAGCGATGAGAATTACTCAAAGAATGATGACAGGTCGCTTCACATTGAACGATATGTATTCCCAAATGGAAATGATGTCAAAGGTTGGAACCATAGACAAATTACTTTCATTTTTGCCAAGCGGAATGTTTGGTGGAATGGGTGCTATGGGTAAGAATCAGAAAGAAGCTATGCAAGCAAATTTAGATCGCTACCGTGTAATAATGGATTCAATGACGACCCATGAAAAAGATGAACCAGCAAAGATCAAGGCTGATAGAATAAAGCGAATCGCTCGTGGTTCAGGTGTTAAAGAAAAAGATGTTCGAGAATTAATCGGGCAGTGGAACCGGTCCCGAAAAATGATGAAGGGCATGAGTGGAAATCGAAAGATGAACAAGCAAATGAAGAGAATGATGAGAGATTCCGAAGTTGACCTTGAAGGTCTAGATATGTAATCAGTATGTCTTTGCTAATATCACTCTGCGAGTTGTCATCTTTCCTGACATAAAGCAAGGCCTTTCTTCTTCGTAAGGGGATGTAGAATCTCCAAGGAAAGATAAGCCAGTTGACCGTTCTATAGTTTCTGCATGGGCGTCTGTGCCATCAAAAGGCATTTCGTATATCTGGCCATCTTGTACATTTTCTAAATCGGTTAATTCAATTACAACATTTTCAGTATGTGCTTTCGCTCTAGCCCTCAATTCTTCTGAGACTTCTTCCAGAACGCGCTTACATTCATCTGCTATTGATTCCAATGGTAAAGGCTCTTTACCGCCAGTTCGTCTTGCGGCAAATGCAGTGTTATTCTCGATATCTCTTGGTCCGATATCTAGGCGAAGTGGAACTCCTTTGATCTCCCAGTCGAAATATTTCTGACCAGCGTGTATATCTCTTGAATCAACTTTGACTCTTAATCCTGAGTTTCTCAAAATAGTTGCAATTTCTTCACTCTTAGCGATTGTGTCAACTTCAGAATTCTTCCTAATCATAGGACAAATCACTACCTGATGTGGTGCAATAGAAGGTGGCATAATCAATCCATTGTCATCACCGTGCATTCCAACAATAGCACCTAGTAATCTCTCAGACATTCCATATGTTGTTTGGTGACAATGCTGTTGTTCTGCATTCAGATTTTCATAAGTCAAATCGAAAGCTTTTGCCCATTGGTCGCGATAGTGATGGCATGAAGCAACCTGTAATGTTCTACCATTCGGCATAATTGCATCGATTCCAATAGTGTACCATGCACCTGGGAAAGTATCCCATACAGGTCTTCGTGCCTTAATTATTGGAAGGCATAATTCATGCATCAAATTGTCAACAATTTCTAGGTCTTGCTGTATTTGTCTAGTAGCACAATCCTCATCTTTATGGGCAGTATGTGCTTCGAAAAAGTGAATTTCCCTAACTCGAATAAATGATCTTGTTTGTTTGGTTTCATAACGGAATGTATTGACCATTTGGTAAACTTTCAATGGAAGATCTTTGTGAGAGCGAATCCATAATGGGAACATGGTATACATTGCAGTTTCACTTGTAGGTCGCAAAAACATCGGGATGTCTAGTTCATTTTCACCTGCATGTTTCACCCAGTATACCTCTTTCTTGAATCCACCTTCTTCATCTTCATCTCTAAGGTCGTCAGGGTCAACACCTTCTTCTCTTGCCCGCTTAAGTCTAGCAACTAATGCATTCTCCTTTTCCAGTAGATTTTCAGGGATCAATAGCGGGAAATTAACTTCCTCGTGGTCAGTCCTTTCCATTTCTGAATGAGTTAATGAATCAATTAATTTCATGGTTTTCCAACCATATGGTCGCCATACGTCCATGCCTTTGATAGGGTAACGTTTGTCCACCAATTCAGCGGCTTCCACAATAAATGGATACCATGAGTTGAAATCCTCAGTTTTTGATGGAATTCCACGTTTGGCTTTGCCTTTTCCCATTAAAATTCACCAACGCGTGCTTCATTTCTTACGAAATGCCACAATAAGCACTAGAATACTACATGCGATTGCGACATAATCAGGAATTCCCATCTCTGGGAAAGGCATAGACCAACCCATTTCGTTACCTATGTTATGAATGTCAAGCCAGTTAATCCTAGTGGCATCTCCAGTACACTTTTCTGCAGTACATTGTGAATTCAAAAAGCCGAATATTCCAAAGACATTTGCAATCGCTATAACAAATGAAAATCCTCCAAAAATTTTCAAGAAGCCTTTGCTCTTACTAGTCTCATTAACAGGAATCTTTGGTAATGTCGGTAAGGCCATAGGAGTTGGTGCTGCTGGTTCTGCTCCAGGTATAACCTCGACCATCAGGTCGCTAGATGTGACTGCCGGCAAGACTTCGACTGCTGGAGTTGTTACAGATTGACTCGGTTTAGTGGGTGTAATTGGCTCTATATTTAGGCCAAAAATTCTCTCTGCTAAACTAGCTAATACCGGGTCAGCAGCAATTTCAGCCTCGTCGATTTCTCCATCGAGAAGACGCTTAACCTTGTCATCATGAGTACTCACGTTAACCGCCTCCGGTGTTAATGTGAGGAGGCCCTCATTATGAACAGTTCGCTTCAAGCATTACCGGCTGCTTCAACCTCTGCCCAATCCTTCATGAATCCAGCAAGCCCCTTGTCAGTTAGGGGGTGTGACATCAATTGGCGGAATGTTTTGGTCGGCATTGTTACTGTGTGAGCCCCGAGTTGCATACAAGCCAGAACGTGTGTTGGATGGCGAATTGATGCTGCTAGAACCTTTGTATCAATGTTGTAATTTTCCCACGTAGACATGATCTCTGCAATTAGTGCCATTCCATCTGCACCCGTGTCATCTATTCTGCCTATGAATGGAGAAACATATGTTGCTCCAGCTTTTGCAGCCATTAATGCTTGAGATGCAGAAAATATCAATGTTACATTTGTCTTTATTCCATCAGCGGTGAGAATTTTTGTTGCGGCTAATCCCTCTGGAGTGCACGGAATCTTGATGATTACATTCGGTGGCAATTCAGCCTTCAAGGCTCTACCTTGTTCAACCATTCCATCTGTATCTAATGCGGTGACTTCTGCAGAAATTGGCCCATCACAAATAGATGCGATTTCAGCGACTACAGTTTTGAAATCGCGGCCGCTTTTTTTGATTAGTGAGGGGTTAGTTGTTACTCCGTCTAGTATTCCCCAAGAGGCGATTTCTCGAATTTCGTCAACATCTGCGGTGTCTAAAAAGAACTCCATGTTATCAATCTCAGTGAAGACGGTGCTTCAAGCCTTCCTCGCGATAACTCTTCTTGCAGCACCACAAATATGGTGAGATTTTAGACCCATCATTTCCAACATTTCTTCTGCACCTGCAGACTCTCCAAACCTGTCATGTACACCGATTTTCTCAACTGGAACTGGATTTGAAGAGACTACATGCTCTGAGACTGCTCCACCCAATCCGCCGATGATTGAATGGTCTTCGGCGGTAACTATCGCCCCGCACTGCATTGCCAATTTGTCAATCAATTCTGTATCAAGTGGTTTGATTGTATGCATATCAACAACTGTTGCATTTATTCCTTCAGCTCTGAGTTGTTCTGCTGCAGCTAGTGATTCGTGAACTAAAACACCACATGCAATTATTGCTACATCATTACCTTCTGTCAGAGTGACTCCTTTTCCGATTGTAATTTGATTTTCCTTGCCATCATACAAAACTGGAGTTTTGTTTCTTGCAGTTCTCATGTACGAAGGGCTAGACAGTTCCGGTAATTGCATGGTTAGGGCCTTTGTTGAAACATCATCGCATGGATGCATTACTACGACATTTGGCAGTGTTCGGTATATCGCCAAGTCTTCGATTGATTGTGCACTAGAACCATCGGTTCCTGTGTGTGTTCCACCGTGTGACCCGCACAAATGAACTGCCAAATTAGGTCTTGCAACTCCATTACGCATTTGCTCAAATGCTCTCTCTGTAAAGATCGCAAAGGTGCTAGCAAATGGAATATAGCCATTTGAAGCTAAGCCTGCGCCAACCAAGAGCATGTTCTGTTCTCCAATTCCGCAAGAAATTGTTCTCTCTGGATGCGCTTTTCTAAAGTGTAACGATTTTGTTGATTTACCAAGGTCTGCTTCCAAAACCACCACTTTTGGATTGCTGGATAATGCAAGAAGGGCATCGCCATAACCATCTCTTGTTGCTGCCATTCGACTCATGCAACCACCTCAAGTTCTGATAGGGCAATTGCTAATTGTTCATCAGATGGTGCAGCACCATGGAAAGCGGGATTGTCTTCCATGAATGATACGCCCTTTCCTTTTACTGTATTAGCGATAACCACAGCAGGTCTATCTTGAACAGTATCCATCCAATCGATTGCATCTATGATTGAATTCATGTCATGACCATCAATTTCCTTTACAGCCCATCCGAAAGATGCCCATTTTGCTGGAATGTCAAACATTCTCATTTGAGCCTCGCAAAAGTCGTCGTTTTGAATTCTATTGCAGTCAACGAATAGTTTGAGGTTGCCCAATTCATGATGTGCCGCAGCCATAGCAGCCTCCCAAATGCTTCCTTCTTGAATTTCTCCATCTCCGACCATAACATACGCATTTCTAGTTGAAGCATCCAATTTAGCTGCAACCGCACATCCCATTCCAAATGATAGTCCCATTCCTAGACTTCCTGCAGAAAAATCAACTCCTGGGCACCACTTCATGTCCACATGCCCTTGACAAACTCCACCTTTTACTCGGTATGATTTCAAATCTTCATGGGAAATATAGCCCATTTCAGCAAGAACAGCGTACATTCCAGGAGATGCATGGCCCTTTGAAAGAATGAATCTATCTCTATCATCCCAATCAGGATCATCTGGTTTTACTCTTAGCCTGTGTCCATAAAGCCCACAAAGGATGTCTATTTCTGATAGAGACCCACCAGGGTGCCCAGCTTGAGCACGATGTGTCATTTTGCAAATCTCAATCCGACACTTACGTGCCATTTCTTTCATTTCGGGAATAGTCATGCCTGCCATATTGGTCCCTTCGACCGCCTCCCTATGACTATGGCCTTTGATGGTTGTGTTCACTATACGCTTTGGTTTTAGTCGGATTTCTTGTCTTCCATCAGGGGCTTGAAATCAGGCAATGCAAATGCTCCTCGCAACTTCTTTGCTGCATCAGAGGCAACATAGACTAGGTCTAAGCCTAAATTTCCCTTAGGAGGTAATGCCCTTGCTGATAGCATAATGAAAACTGCCACGAACCAAGCAAAGAATATCAGGGACAAAGTGTAGGACAAAGTTCCAATGCCTCCAAACCACTTCGAAGGGTCCTGTTCAGCGACAATGAATATTGCTAGTAGAACCCCCATCAACGATTCTCCAGCTATGAATCCAGCCCCAATTAATACACCTTTGTCTTGCACATCCTTAACCGCCAATTTAGCATCCTCGCTAGGCTCACCATCCAGGGTGCCATCGACCCTAAGTCTTGCACTTGAAAGTAGAATATGAGAGATTATTCCTCCAGCCATTATTGGTACTGATAGGTAAAGAGGTAGGTAAATTCCTATTGCAACACTCATGACAGGCATTGCTAATCTGATTAGTATTACTGCGATAACTGCCCCTAATATGACCATAGGGAGATTGATATCTCCTCCAAAGGCACCCTGAACAATCGCTCCAATTAGTTCTGCTTGGGGTGCGAACAAAGCATCTTGGCATGTTGGATCTTCTGGGCGAGGGTTAGCCATGCAAGCCGTATTTGAAATTCTGAAAGCATCATGAAGAATTGACAGAACTGGTCCAATTACGATTGCGCCTACAGTCACTCCGATAATCTCCGCTGTTTGTTGCCTCCAAGGTGTGGCTCCAACCATGTGACCTGTTTTCAAATCCTGCATTACGTCACCTGCAATTGCTGCAGAAGTTGCTACAATCGCTGCGATAAACATTGTTGCAACCATCATTTCTGTTTTTCCCATGCCTAGGAAAACTCCTCCGACAATCCAAACTAAACCGATGGTGAACAGTAGAGTTGCTATTGTCATTCCTGATACCGGTGAATTTGAAGAACCAACAACTCCGGCAATATAACCTGCAACTGCTGCGAAGAAGAATGAAACTACTGCTAAGAATAAGGCACCAGCGAGTGCCATGATTATGTTTCCTGTAGCATACCAATAGAATAGGAATGTAAGAACAACCAATACGCCACAGAACATCATCACTTTGTCCAAAGGTAAATCCATCTCTGTTCTTAGTTGTCCTTCTTCTGAATTATCCTTTGTAAATGCTTTAGAAAGTCCTTCTGCTATCGTGTTTCTCATAGACCACAATGTGTAAACTCCACCTACAACCATTGCACCTACGCCAGCATACCTAATCTGCGATACCCACAATTCTTTGTAATCATATACTCCAATGCTAGTCATTATTCCACTTTCATCGGGAAAACCATTCAACATTCCATAAATGGGAACCATAATAACGAATCCAACAACTCCTCCCAAGAAAATGAAAGAAGCAATACGTAACCCAACAATGTAACCAACTGAAAGAAGTGCGAGTGAAAGTTCACTACCTGCATAGAATCTAGTACCTATGGCTTCTCCAACTCCTTCTAGTTTTGATTGAGTCGCTTTGAATCCTTTAACCATCCAGCCATATGTTGCACCAATCAATAACGCATATATGATTGCAATAAGTCCCGATCCACCTTTTTCTCCAGCGACTAGAACTTCTCTACAAGCAACTCCTTCTGGATACGGTAGTGCTTCTTCTACAATGAACAAACGACGTAGGGCAATAGTAAACATTGTTCCTAATAGCCCACCTAATATCGCAATTAGGAAGGTATCTACCCATTGAATATCTTGCCAAATACCCAAAACCAGTAAGGCTGGAACCGTAAAGATGACACCAGCGGCTAGGGATTCACCAGCGCTTGCCATTGTTTGAACCGAATTATTTTCTAAAATTGTAACATCTTTGAATTTGAATCCGCGAAGAATGAGCATGCTCATTACAGCAGCAGGTATTGAAGCTGATACAGTCATACCAACATACAGGCCTAGGTAAGCGTTTGCAGCAGTCATTACTCCACCGAGTAGAACACCAATAACTACAACTCTAGTGGTTAATTCTTTGATATTCATATCAGCGGGAATCCATGGCTCTTGATTCCCGCTCATACTTGTCCGACCAATATTGGGCTTGTCAAATAATCGGAGAAATTCAAATACAATCCCAACCCCTATTATCATAAGTCGTGGCTTATCACGCTAAACAAATAAGGTGAGTATATGTCAGATTTGTCGTGGCACACCAAAACAAGCGAAGAAGTAATTTCTGAGTTTGACACCCCATTAGGAGGCTTAACTTCATCAGAAGCAGAGTTAAGGCTCGAAAAGTATGGTGAGAACAAACTAAGAGAACCAGACCGTGTCTCTGCATTCATTCGTTTCTTATCTCAATATCACGATCCATTGAATTATTTGTTAATCGGCGCGGGTTTGCTAGCGTTGGCAACACATCCTGATCAACCAGGAGATGCTATTTTTATTGGAATTGTTTTGACAGCAAATGCATTTTTTGGATTTTGGCAAGAAAACAAGGCTGAACAAGAAATGGGTGCCCTAAAACAGATGACAGTATCTCGATGTGTAGTTTGTCGAGATGGGATGGAAATGGAAATAAGCACTACACAATTGGTTCCCGGTGATATTGTAAAAATCGAGGAAGGGTTGAATGTTCCAGCTGATTTACGTGTTTCTGAATCATGGCAATGTAAGGTAGATGAATCTGCATTAACGGGAGAATCAATGCCAACGAAAGTGCATGAGAACATCCTTCCTCCTGAAACATTGTTAGCAGATAGGAAAAACATGCTATACATGGGTACGACAATTTCCACAGGGAGAGCGGTTGGAGTAGTAACTGCAACTGGTATGTATACAGAATTAGGAAAAATTGCAAATGATATCGCACAAGCGGAAACCCCCAAAACTCCGCTTGAGCACAAACTCGAATCTCTAGGCAAATTCCTTGGATTCATTGCACTGATTGTAGCTGTTCTAATTATCTCGATTGAACTTATACTAACATATGTCGACGGCGGAGATCTTTGGAAGGAAGCAAAGTTTCAGTTCTTGGTAGCAATAGCAATATTTGTTGCAATCGTCCCCGAAGGACTTCCAATAATTTTGGTTACTACACTCGCAATTGGTATGCGAAACATGGCCCGGCACAAAGCTATTATTCGCAGAATGAAAGCGGTTGAAACCTTGGGTTCAACAACAGTAATCTGTACGGATAAAACTGGAACCTTAACAAAAAATCAAATGACTGTAAGACGTTTGATGTTGCCAGAAAAAACCTTTGGGATTACCGGTGAAGGTTTCATGCCAGAAGGCACGTTGACTTTTGACGACAAAGAATTGTCAGATGAGGAAATGTCTGAACTCCAGCGGGGTTTAGGATTCAGGTTAGCAGCAACTTGTTTGTCTCTATGTCACAACTCACAAATCGCCGAGGTCGATGGACAATGGACTGCAATTGGTGACCCTACAGACAGCGCTTGTGCTGTATTAGGCTACAAAATAAATGGTTCAGTTTCAAAATTTGCACAACGACATCCTAGGAAGCACGAGTTTTTCTTCAATACTGATCGCAAGCGAATGTCAGTGATTCATGAATATGAAGGCGAAGATTGGATATTTGCTAAAGGTGGAGCAGGTGGTTTCAAGAAACTCGTGAAATGGAAAGTAAAGGATGGAGAAATTGTTCCAATCGAAGAGGGAGATTTTGAGATAGCATCTCAAGCTAATAGAGAAATGGCCAGTAAGGCTATGCGTGTTATAGCACTGTGTACTCGCAAAGTTACTGAAGAAGATGATATAACAAATATGGAATCGATGGAAGATAATCTGATTTTCTTAGGAATGGTTGGAATCATGGACCCTCCAAGGGCCGAGGTATATGATGCGATTTTGCGATGTCAAAAGGCTGGAATTAGTGTAAAGATGATTACAGGCGACCAACAAATGACTGCTCAGTCTATTGGTGAAGACCTCAATATTACTAAACCACACATTGAATCTGTAGGTGGAGATAAACTCGAAGAACTAGATGATTCAGCAATGAGAGACATAGTTGCTGGAACTGCAATCTTTAGCAGAGTTACGCCTGAACAAAAAATGCGTATTGTCACAGCATTACAAGACGAAGGCGAAGTCGTTGCAATGACTGGTGATGGAGTCAATGATGCCCCTGCTCTATCTAGAGCTAACATTGGAATTTCTATGGGTATTGCGGGCACTGATGTCGCTAAAGATGCTTCAGACATGGTTCTGCAAGACGACAATTTCGCAAACATTGTCAACGCAGTAGAAGAAGGTAGGAAAATTTACACAAACATTAGAAATTTCGTAAGGTACCAGGTTTCAACAAACGTTGCAGCAGTTGCATTATTACTACTTGCCAATGTCTTTTTCCAGTGGCCACTCCCATTAACGCCAACCCAAATTTTGGTGATTAACATCCTAATGGATGGTCCTCCTGCAGTAGCATTAGGTGTCGAGAGAATGCATGCGAATGTAATGGATAGGCCCCCGCGTCCAGTCGATGAATCATTGCCAAATATGCAAGATCTTGTATTGATATTTTATCTAGGAGCGGTAATGGTTATTGGAACATTAATTGTTTACTTCATCGCTTTGGAGAACGGAACAGAAGAATATGCAAGGACAATGTGTTTCAGCGTGTTTATCTTCTTCCAGTTGTTTAACGTAATGAATTGTAGAAGCAATGAAGATAGCGTTTTCAAATTAGGATTATTCTCTAACCGCGCAATATATCTTGCAATCATGTTTTCTGTTGGTTTGCTACTACTTGTAGTCCAGGGTGCTGAATGGGCAATCCCGCTGACGTCATTCCAAATTGGTGAATTGCTTTCAACAACACCACTTCAAAAAGAAGATTGGATTATCGTTATTCTAGTTGCAAGCACAGTATTCATGATTGAAGAATTCAGAAAATTACTGCGTTCTGCAGGGATTTTTAGTGTCAGAACAAACAAGAGAACTCAAACGCTAATTCAAAAATGAAAAGTTACAGGGTTGACTATGGCAGGCGGAGAGAATGCTGATTGGCAACAATCTCTCGCCATTGAGTTGTCCAAAAGAAATTGGCCACCAGAATTCAGCAAGATTGTAGATAAATTATCGTCCGGAGCTGAGTTGAACCATGACGACGGCGTGTGGTTGTTTGAATCTAAAGATTTAGACACAATCGGTTCACTTGCTAATTTAGTAAAGAACTCGAGATTTGGAAAAAGAGCCTTTTTCAACGTCAATGTCCACATTAATCAAACCAACATTTGTACTCTTGCTTGCAAATTTTGTGCCTTTAGAAGAGGTAGAAGATCTTCAGACGCATATCAATTAGCAATAGATGAATACATTGAGGAACTTCGAAAGTATTCACTATTTGTAGATGAAGTCCACTCGGTTGGCGGACTTCATCCTGATTGGGATGTAGAACATTATTTTGAGCTATTCAGTAGGGTCAAACAAGAGTTTCCGCGAATCCATGTTAAAGCACTAACTGCTGTCGAAATTAAACACATAGCAAGTTTATCGCATTTGACAGTAAAAGAAACCTTAGGGGAACTCAAAGCAGCCGGGTTAGGTTCATTGCCAGGCGGAGGAGCAGAAATTTTAGATGATAATATCCGCGAGATAATTTGTCGAGGCAAAGAATCTTCTCAAGAGTATTTAGACATACACAGAACAGCACACCAATTAGGAATTCCAACAAATTGTACCATGCTTTTTGGAACGATTGAAACTGTTCATCACAGAGTTTCTCACATGATTAAATTAAGAGACTTACAGAGTGAAACCAATGGTTTCCAGTGCTTTGTCCCTTATCCATTCTTGCCTGATGATTCAAGATTGCCTGAAGCACAACTTGCTACAGGTAGTGAAATATTGAGAGTAATCGCCATTTCAAGGCTAATGCTGAATAATATTCCTCACATAAAAGCATACAGAATGAATTTTGGGGACAACATCGCTGAATTAGCATTACAGTATGGTGCGGACGACATTGATGGAACTGTTCAAAAAGAATCGATAATGCATTTAGCAGGATCTACAGCACCTCTTGATCACGATAAAGCAATGCTAGCAAAGTTGGTAACTAATGCAGGCTGTATTCCTGTTCAAAGAAATACAATATACACGGAATTTGAAGAATTTGTTCCTGCTCCAATTCCCGCGAGACGTAGCCTAAAAATGGCGGTAGGTGATTAAATGGCTTGGACTAGAACAATCGGCCGGGTCTCTTTCATTAATTGTGAACCTCTTTTTCATGGCCTTGATGAGTCGTGGAATGTTCTTCCTGCTCCTCCATCATGGTTAACTGGCCACTTACTTCGAAGAGATTGTATTCTTGCACCCATACCTGCAGCTGATTATGCTAAGAACTCCGACAAATTGGTATTGGTTCCTGATTTGGCTATATCAAGCAAAGGTGAAGTAGGTAGCGTTCTATTATTTGGAAGAAAAAATATTGAAGACATGAAAAGTATTGCTTTGCCATCTGATTCAGCCACCTCAGTAACACTATTGCGATATCTTGTCGCAAAACGAGGCTTGTCCCCAGATTATATAGAAATGGGTCCTGATTTACAAGACATGCTATCTGAATGTGACGGCTGTCTCCTTATTGGTGATAGAGCATTGGAATCGGCTAGAGAATATCCGGAATTGGTCAAAATCGATTTAGGATTAGAATGGAAGAATGTTAGTGGTCACCCAATGGTGTTCGGAGTATTTGCAGCGAGAAAGGATTCAGACATGAATCACGTTAAATTAGCATATGATGCCCTTGTTGAGCGCCTTATTGAATTTGAAACTAATCCTAGAGTCAGAAAAGAAGTAATAGGTGCTAGTTCGATCAAATCCTCACAGGATGTTAATCGTTTGGAGAGATATTTTGGTGAAGTAATCAACCGTATTGAGGAAGAAGATTTTGTGGGTCTAGAATCTTTCTTGTCGGCTGCTTGTAATATGGAAAATCGAATAACTATGGCATGGTAGTCAATCTTCAGAAGTAAAATCGTCAACCAAACTGCCTTGTAATTTTTCTTCATCGATTATTTTTTCATCATTGTTTTCAACCTTTGCTTTAACGGATTTTCTCTTCCTTATCGTAGGTTTAGGAGATTCGACTTTAGTTTTGACTTTTCGCGTTTTAACCTTATTTTCAACAGAAACTGGATCCACATTTTCTACATCTGGATTGGATACAAGTCGCTTACGCTTTGTTTTCATTATGGGTCCTTCTTTGTTGAGATTACCAGTGGCAACCCTTCTTTTCTTAACCGTCGTAATATTTTCATTCAATTCAAATGATTTTTTCTTTGGACGTGTTGCACTCCTAGAGGGTCGTCTTCGATTTGCAGAATCTTCTATGTTCTTTTTCTTGTCTACATCGCGATTATAGTGAGCATTACTCTGATTTTCTACTGAAACATCATCTATATTCGGTTCATCTTCTTCAATATCCTCATCTTCATCTAAATTAAAATCAATAGTATTTTTTCTTCTTAGTAAAAGGGTTATTGTAACTGCAAGGATACCAAAGTACAGAATAAATGCTAATGGATTTGTGAGCCAACTGACTAATTTTTCAACAGAGGTTGGATTCTTCACAGAGATTTGTGTTATAGTAATCGAGGCGGGATTTTCTCCATCATTCCACCATAAAGGAATAGTCTTCGTTTCAACACCTTCTCCCTTAAATGTCAAAGATACTGGGTGAGCAGGTGCAAGCCATGCGATTGAACCGTCAGTTGGCAAAGTCTGCTCTTTCAAATTAATATCGAGTGGAAGTGTAACCATTGTTTGGTATTGGAATCTTGTTGTGATTGCAATAGTGATTTGAGTCGTAGAATCTCCATCTCGAACCAGTTCCATACCGCTAATTACGCTACATTCTACAACGGCTTCACCCAATTCTCCACTTGAGATTTCAATCGTGTCTCTTAATTGGAAAATAATGTCATCCTTATCCATATTTTGACAAATAGCATCAGCAAAAAATTGTGTCTCACTAGCACTTATTACCTGATCCTTTGCAATTGAATTACGACTTAAATTCCGGATATTACTCGAATCTTCAGTTGGTAATGTTATTTGGTCACGAACAATGAATTCATCTCCTATTGTAATTTCTATATTTCTAATTTTATCAAGGTCCGGATATCTAGAACAAGGCGTGCCTTCTGGTGCGTCACAACCAAAATCGTCGTCCCAATCATCAATAATTCCGTCTCCATCATCATCATAATCTATGTTATCAGGGACATTATCTCCGTCTAAATCTGCTCCAGCCAAACCATATCCTTCAGGAATTAATTCTCGTAAATATACTGCAATCTCTCCAGTACTAGATGCTACGAATAAAGATTGTATTCTACTGTAATCATCTTCAATAAATTCAATCTTGTTAACTCTATGGAAGAATGAGGTATTTTGTATTTCATTGAAAGTTGTGTAATCGTAAGAGTTTAGGCCATGAAATCCAGGTCGCTCGATTGGTATATGCATCCTATTTCCATTTTTGGAAAACAGAATCTCTTTTCCTCCTTCAACAAATACAGAGTTCTTTTCCGAACCCCCATATTCTTCTGATGTAAGATTACCATCTTCTCCTAATAGAACGATATCACTGCCATCAGGGTCAAATTTGCAATCTATGATTCCCTGGCCGAATTCACGAGCTGGACCTTGCATTTGCCCCTCTAGATTCCATATTGCCCATCTACCTGATTCGTCACCAGTTAGTATGTATTGGCCATCAGAACGATAATCTATGCATGTAACATCCACTACGTGAACTAATGCAAGGGTATTTTTCTTTGATAATGTTGGAATATTGTATTGTTCTATATCTCCATTTTTCCCCTGCGCTGCTAGAAGGCTGCCGTCAATGCTCCACGCTATGTCGCGAAATAACTCATCTGCTTCAACGCTGTACTCGAGAACTTCCATATTGTGTATATCAATCAATCTTATTGTTTCTTCCAATTGAACGGTAGACCGTTTATTTATTGCCAACATTGAACCATTTGGATTAAACTCCATCGCAGACACATCCTCATCAAAGTTGAATGCAGTAATTCGTTCTAGCGTGGAGGTATTGAAGAGAATGATCTCTTTACCATGGTAAGATGCTAATATCGTGCCATTTGTGTTCATCGCAATTATCTCTCCACCCTCGCCGTCTAACGAGGACCAAGTAGAATCGAGATAGGTTAAACCAGATGGAACCGCAGAAGCAATTGGAATAGTCGCCAATAGAATGGCAGCAAATAGACCAGCAAACCTCCCAGACACTATACTCGCCTAACTTTGCCTAGGAGGCCTGAGCCTTGAAAGCCTAACGCTAATTTACAATATGAAATGATGGTTTTGAGGATATCCCAATTGTCTTGGATATTTTGATAATTGTTTTGTTTTGTTTCAACCCGCCACTTGAAATGCTCAAATTGTCTGGCCCATACATGGCGACCCTGGACGTGCATGGGATGACATGTGCCGTTTGCGTAAGCCGCGTAGAAAAAGCAATTTCTAGCGTCGAGGGCGTAAAGTCTGTATCAGTTAACCTAGCAACTGGAATTGCGAACTTTAACGGTGAAGCAGATATTGATGACGTAATCTCTGCAATTGATAATTCAGGATATGTTGGTTCTAAGCAAATCAATTTCTTTGAAAAATGGAATTCCGAAAAAAAAGATTCTATCAAGGAACTAAAACTAGCATTACTTTCACTTTTGTATTCACTACTAGCAATGTATCTAATTATGACAGCTGAAGGGAACCATACATTTTTTGGAATATTTTCAATGTCTGTAGTCTTGATAATGAATAGAAATGTCGTAATCAAAGGATTTAGGTCCTTGTTAAACGGCTTGAATATGTATACCCTAGTATTGTTGGCATTTTTGTCTGCCTTAATTTGGTCTCTTCTTTACATAGAGGAAGCGATGTGGGAAGCTACATTCATTGTAGTTGCTTTCGTAGGATTTGGAGACGCTCTCGAATCTTTCGCGAAGGTTTCTGCAACATCTTCTTTCGCAGAGTTATCATCACTAATTAGTAAAGGTGAGATCGATATTGGAGATGAATTAACTGTTAACGCGGGAATGGTCGTGCCAGTAGATGGAATCGTTTTATCTGGGAAAACGGACATTGAACAATCCGCGATTACTGGTGAAAGCATGCCAGTATCCATTACTTCGGGAAATTCAGTCTGGGCTGGAAGTATCGTTATAGATGGCAGCATAGTTATCAGAGCAACGTCTAGTAGTGGTACATCAAGAATCGATGAAGTAATCAGACTGGTGGAAACTGCTCAAAACCAAAAAGCCAATATTCAGAAAACCGTTGATAGAATAGCGAATTTTTTCGTTCCAGTTGTAGTTACTTTAGCTGTAATCACATTCCTCTATTGGAGTCCTGAAAGAGGGACTCAACCTGCATTAATGATGGCAATAACCGTTATGATAATTGCCTGCCCATGTGCAATGGGTCTTGCCACACCTATTGCTCTATTCGTCGGAACTAGTGTCGGGGCTAAACATGGTATACTTCTCAAAGGCCATCGTGCTTTAGAGGCAGCATCAAAAATAGAAACAGTAGTGTTGGATAAAACAGGGACTCTAACAACCGGAGAATTCGAAGTAGTTGCGGACAATGAAGAGTGTCTCAAGATTGCTGCGTCCCTAGAAAATCATACCAGTCATCCGATTGCAACCGCGATTGTAAAATCGTGCCCGGAATTCTATGAGGCAACTAATGTTACAACAATTCCTGGTTGGGGTGTTAAAGGAATGATTGATGGCAAACCATATTCTGTCGGGAAAGGCGAAGGACGCATTTCTGTAATGCAAGAAGATACTTTGGTTGGCAATATACAAATTACTGACAAAATAAGAGATGATGCAGTTCACGCTACAAAATTTCTGCCCAATGTAATATTGTCCAGTGGCGACAATGAAGCCGAGGTCTCCAGAGTCGCAAACGAACTAGGGATTGATGATGCAAGGAGTAACCAATCTCCTGAAGAAAAACTTGCTCTAATTCGTGGTTTATCGAATGTTGCAATGGTGGGAGATGGAATAAACGACTCAGCAGCATTAGCAGCAGCAGATCTAGGAATAGCAGTTTCCTCATCAACTGGCATCGCCGATATTTCTAGTGATATTGTGTTAACTAGAGAAGGCGTGATGGCGACTGTTGATGCACTTAATCTAGCAACTAAGACACGAACCAATATACGTCAAAATTTAGTATGGGCCTTTGGATACAACCTCTTAGCAATACCCGTTGCAATGGGCGTCCTTTACCGCTCGAATGATTTCCTGTTACCACCTTGGGCGGCCGCTGCAGCGATGTCCCTCTCTTCAATGTGTGTTATTTTGAACTCAATTCGCCTTCGGTGGTCTTTTGAAAGGGGTCTGATTCGGACCGAACATGGCAGCACTACTACCACGAGATGAACAGGGCAATGTTATCGTAAGAATTGGTCATTCACCAGACCCTGATGATGCTTTCATGTTCTATGCAATGACAACTAATGCCTTTCCAACTCCAGGGTATAATTTCGTTCACGAATTACAAGACATTGAGACATTAAATCACCGTGCGATGAACAAAGAATTGGAAGTATCAGCTGTTAGTATTCATGCATTCCCTGATATTGCTGACGATTATGCATTAATGAATTGTGGTGCATCAATGGGCGAAGGATACGGTCCAATGATTGTGACAAAGAAGGGAGTCAGCGTTGAGGAAGCCAAGTCAAATCCTATTGCTGTTCCGGGTCTCAAAACTAGTGCGTATCTAGGAATACAAATGTGCTGGGGTGACCTGAATTACGAAGTTGTGCCATTTGATGAGATCATACCTAAAATATTGGATGGAACATATACATCTGGATTGATTATTCATGAGGGTCAACTGACTTATGTTGAACATGATTTGGATGTTTTAGTTGATTTGGGAATATGGTGGAATGAGAAAACTGGCGGTCTGCCAATGCCATTGGGCGGTAATGTAGTCAGAAGAGATTTGGGTCACAAGATGATGGAAGACATTACGATGTATACCAAGATGAGCATTGAACACTCAATCGCGAACCCAGATGTTGCTTTACAATTTGCAAAGAAATGGGGAAGAGGGATTGATGATGAAACAAATAGAGAATTCGTCACCATGTATGTTAATGACAGAACAATAGATTACAAACCAGAAGGTAGAGAATCTGTTCGTAAATTCCTAAAAGAAGGTCAAACTATTGGTTTAATCGATCCTGATTTCGATATCGATGGACTAAGGTTCATCGGTGCAGATGGACAGTGATATCCATGAGTGTTGCAGACAGAATTCCTGGAATTTCTGAATATGGTTCCGTGGACCCTGCTCCCCCTTCAACAGAATCTAAAATTCAGATATTAGGGGAAACATTACTTGATGAAGATTCAAAAATGTTCGAAAGAATGCGAGCGGTGTTTTCTCTAAGAAATAATCGCTCAAAGGAAGCAGTTGAAACCCTATGCACAGGCTTCAGAGTTAATAGTGCATTGCTGCGACATGAACTGGCATATGTTTTAGGACAAATGCAAGATAGCCATGCAGTTCCAACTTTAATCGAGGTTCTAAGCAATGAAGATGAGCATGTTATGGTTAGACATGAAGCCGCTGAAGCACTAGGTGCGATTGGAGATAGAAGAGCAAAACCAGTTTTGGAGCATTTCCTCTCAGATCCGTTGCCTGAAGTTTCAGAATCTTGTGAAGTGGCTCTGGATTTACTTGCTCTCTGTGATGAACCAACTGAAGTTAATTGGTAATGCATCAAATTCAAAGACTCTATCCTATACGCCCATACGAGGGAGAGCAATGCCACACGAACATATCGAACTCGCACAAACACCGAATGGTGAAATTGGACCACGATGCAACTCATGTGGAATTAGGCTAACATTTGGTGAAGCCATGGTATTTGGGAAACATTACCTGTGCTGGGAACACTATGTAGAAACAACAGGTGCTGATACTGCCACAGTAGAAATTCAGAGACAAACACGTTTCTGGAAAGAGTGAAGATTCAAAGGTCTCCTCGTAACCCACCTGTTTGAGGTGGTATCATTTCAGGCTGGGCTAGATTCGCACATCGGTTTACTCAGTATTACCGAAATGCAGATTTGTGGACTCCTCCTAGGATGAGAACTAGGGAATGGATGTTTATTCCATTTGGCGGCGGAACTCCAATTAGGCACAAAGCATTCTCTGATATGAATGACGTAAGGAGGTTTATTTGCGAAAGACCCCAGCATTCATGCTTTTACTCAACAGCATATTGGAAGAAGCCACATGAATTGAAAATGGCTGACAAGAATTGGCTTGGTGCCGATTTAATTTTCGACTTGGATGGTGACCATTTGCCGGGTGTAACGGACAAAGATTTCCCTGGCATGATTGATGTAATTCAAGAACAAGCATGGTCTCTTTGGAATGATTTCTTGGAACCAGATTTCGGTTTTAAAGAGGAATACTTACAAGTTACATTTTCAGGCCATAGAGGATTCCATTTGCATTATCGAGATCCAAAGTTCTTCCACCTTGATTCTGAAGCACGTAGAGAATTGGTTAGTCACATTAGAGGAGAAGGCGTTGAAGTAAGCGATTTACTTGAAAGGTCAAGAAATCCAAATGCCAAAGGCTGGGCTAAAAGAGAATCAAAGGGGATTAAATCTGTTGTTTCCAAATTAGATAAAATTCACGAAGGCGATGGCATTCTCTTGCGCTCAATTACAGCGAACCTCCAAGATATGATGGATAGAGAAGGTTTGAAAGGACTTAGAGGGAAATCCAGCATAGAGAAATTGGCAGAATTAATGCAGGATGAGAGTCGTAGAGAGAGAGTTATCGATGGAAGACTGACTGCTTTGAATAATCATGGTATTTTATTCCAGAATTTAATTCGCGCTGATACAAGTGTTGTACTTGGAAATGCCGGGGAGACTGACGAGGTGGTTACGATAGATACGAGGAGACAAATTAGATGGCCAGGCTCCCTACATGGAAAAAGCGGAATGCGAGTAACTGAATTCCCTTTGGATAGATTGGACCCCGAAAAAAATGATTCATTCGATTGCTTAACGGAAGGCATCGCTCTTTCTAGAGAAGAGATTGTAACTGTAGAAATGATTGTTGATGATGCGATTACAAGGTTTGATGATACAGTAATTGATGCCTCAACAGGCGATGTTTTCGATATCCATGAGGCTGGCGCTACTTTCCTTGTGTTGAAGGGCTGGGCGAAGTTAGTTAGATAGTTGAAATACCATACTACGTATGGTTCTAACAATGGTAACGTTCAAGGGCAGACTACCTCCCACGGGTAATGAGGTGCACTAATGGGACTGCGGAAACGAGACAAGAAAGGCAAAGATTTGCCTCCTCCGCCTGGGCTTCCTCCAATGCCTGCTCCACCAGCGCCAGGTATGCCATTACCTCCCGCACCAGGTATGCCACTACCTCCCGCACCAGGTATGCCACTACCTGCTCCACCTGCACAACCTACTACTCCAGATTTACCAGCAGTTCCGATTGCAACTGAACCTGTGCAAGAAGCAGTTCAACCAGTTCCAGAAGCTCCTGCTGAAGTGCCACAAGGTCATGCAATAGAAGCGCTTCCTCCTAGCCCAGCTCCCGAAGTTGTAGAGGAGCCTGAAGTAAATGATTCGTATGCTGGACTTTATGCAAAGAAGAGCGGTAAACCTCTACAACAGGTTTATGGCCATATCGATCGAATCGGCGAAGGTGAAATAGGTAGTCTTCTCGATAGATATTCGGATAGGTTCGGTCACGAATTGGACCGCGACATTATCGTAATGCGTAAAGAAGAACGCGATGATAAAATTGCAGAGGTTAGAGATTCACCTACCGTTCAGTTGTTAAATCAAGAAGAGGAAGAAAGTCACCTAGACGGTGAAACTTTGGTGGAATTGAATAGCCAACTACAAACCGTCGAAGAGGAATTGAGGAGACTAAAGCCTGAATATCAAGCAGCAAAGGATGACGGAGATAGGGAACTACTTCGTGAATTAAGGCCACATCTTGAACAATTAATGGCAGATCGCAAACTAATCAAAGCTGTAATTGCAGGTGAAGCAGAATTAGATGAATTGTTAGCCTCTAAGGATGACGATACAGAAGATTACGATGATGAAGATGAAGAAGTATATGCTGATGATGAAGATGCATATGATGAAGATGATGAAGAAGACGAAGAAGACCTCTTCATTGAATTCGTATCCATTATCGATTCCTTCTTGGGCGAATTACCAGAATCGGAAGTTATTGCTTTCACTCAATCAGAAGGATTTACAGTTTACAAGAACGTTGCTTCTGATTCTGAAAACGCAGATGATGATGAGAGAGCGGAATTCTTCAATGTAGTTGACACATTACTTGGCGGTATGCCAGATGATGCAATTTCAGAGTTTACGGAGAGTGAAGACTTCGAGATATATCGCGCAGTTGGCGCACTTTACAGTTGAGGTGAAAAAAATGGGTTTACTTGACAAGGTCGACAATTTAGATGATGAAAAACCTGCAGCGGCTAAGCCAAAAGCAGCAAAAGCAGTCGCTAAGGCAAAACCGAAGGCAGCAAAAGCAGTCGCCAAGGCAAAGCCGGCAGCAGCAAAAGCAGCAAAAGCAGCAAAACCAGCAAAACCAGCAAAGGCAGCAAAAGCAGCAAAGGCCTCGAAATCAAAAGATAAGCCAGCAAAAATTCGTCCAACTGGCCTTCCTGAAGGTTATGAATTGGCAGGTAATATGCCACGCTATATCGGATGGCTGATTAACTTCGCATGGAATTTCGGTGTCGCGATCGGCCTGTTGAGTATGATTGCAACCGGAGCAGATCCTGATCTAACAATCGGTTGGATAGGTGCTGGATTAATGATAATCACTAACTGGCTAGTTCTACCCATTTGGACAGGAAGAAACATCGGTGAATTCGTATCTAGAACCAAATATATCAATTCCTCTGGAGCAAAACCTATTTTCATTCATGCAATCTTGAATAACAGCATTGGATTTTTGTCCTTAATTGGTCTACTGATGATGATGGCTAACTTCCAAAATATTAGTTCAGGAGGAATGCCTTGGTTCATAACGGGAATTGTATTCATTCTATTCTGGATTATCAATTTCTTCTTCAAGCGTAATTCTGATTTCTCTCAAGGAACGATTGATTTACTGTTTAGTGCATACCTTGTCAAGCACGTTGCAACAGGCGACGAGACAGGTTGGTTGGCAAGATTTGAATCATTAGGTGACTTTGGAGATAAGTGGCAAGAACGCACTGAACAGAGGCAAGAAAAGGCCAAAATCAAAGCCGAGAAGAAGGCTGCTGAAGATGAGGAGAAGAAGGCTGCTGAAGAAACAGAACCTAAATCCGATGAAAAGGATTCAGAGGACTGAAAATGGACCGCCGGATTGCGACCTGGGATGGTCGTAAGACATCATTTTTCTTGGTGTCGTCAACCATCGTCTCTGTATTCTTACCGTATGGGTTCATCATTGCGTTTTTTGCATTCCTAATTTTGATTCACCAAATTTTACTGAGAATTATATTCACAGGTCCACAAAAGCGTAGCCAACCATTCGATGATAAAAACTGGGAATTGCTAAGATTAGACAACAATGGTTTCGACGTTTATGGATTTGTCAATTACCAGGATGTCAAAACCGATATGATAGTCTTTATTCATGGATGGCAATCCTCCAGTGAAAAGTATACTGAAAGAATGAACCTATTCAGGGAAAGAGGTTTGCATACAATGGCAATCGACATGAGAGGCCATGGGATGGCACCAGATACACCAGAATGGACTGCAGGTAAAGTGATCTTAGATGTCAAGCATATTTTAGAAACAATTGATACTAGCAAAATCGATAAAATTCATTTTTATGGCCATAGCCTAGGTGGTTTCATTTGCTTAGGAATGCACCACAATCGCCACCAAGGATGGTGGAAGGAAAAATATGGAACTTTGATGCTGGAATCTCCTATGGCAGCATATTCTCCGATTTTAGAGCAAATGTCTGGCAAAATTTCGTTCATGCTTCCTTTGTTGAAAAAATGGGCATTGAAAGGCTTTAACAAGATTCATCCAGAAGTAGGAGGCATAGAATGGAAGGACATCGATGTGCCACACTGGGGATTGCCAAAAGTGCCAATTTTGTTGTTGCAGTCCAAAAATGATAACAGATTAGGTAGATTCCACTATGACCTTCTCATGAAACAAAACTTGAACATTGAATCTCATCTTATCGAATCTCTTGCTCATTCGAAGAATAGAGTAAATGAAGAACGCGATATTCTTATCGTTAATTGGATAGAAAAACAAATTCTTTGATTATTCGTCTTCACCGGCCTCGGCTTGTTCTCTTGCCAGTTCCCTCATATCTTCATGTTCATCGAGTTCATCCACAATCTCTTCTCCAAGCAGCGTTTCTATTGCATCCTCCATAGTCACGATACCGGCAGTGCCACCAAATTCATCTGTTACAGCTAAAATCTGAACTTTCGATTTAAGGAATGTTTCTAATGCTAAATCTACACTGTCGTCCATCCCAATAGACAAAATTGGCTTTTTGAAATCAATCAATTTCTTATCCCACTCATCCATCGATGCTGCCATCAAAATATCCGATCTAAGAACGAATCCTGATAATTGGTCAATTGACTCTTCATAGACAGGCATTCTACCGAATCGCAGAATCTCAGTGTCATCCAATACCTGGCGTATATTCCAATCATGGTTAAACGCTAGAGTGACTGTCCTAGGCGTCATTATATCCTTGACAGGTGTTTCTCTTAATGCCAATAGATTGTGAATTACGGCTTCTTCGTCTTCCTCCAATTCGCCTTCCTCTTCGCTAATATCAGCCAAAACGTGTAATTCGTCTCTAGTTACTGAAACTGTTTCTTCTTTTGGTAAGAGCCTCTTGAATAGAAGAAGAGGTGTAAAAAATGGTGCTAAGATTTTAGTCATTCCAGAAAGGATGTATCCTGATGGCAATGCCAATTTTTTCCAATAAGCCGAACCTATTGTTTTTGGAATAATCTCTGATAAGAATAGGACTGCAAGCGTTAGGATCACTGATGCAATTGTTAGACTATCATCTCCCCAGATTCTAGCTACCTCAGCACCAACACCGGCTGCGCCCATTGTATGGGCAATCGTGTTAAGAGTCAAAATCGCTGTAAGTGGTTTTACAGAGTCATCTTCTTTCAATCTAGACCATCTTTTGCCATTGCTGTCCCCTGATTTACTCATTATACTTACATGAGATGTTGACATGGAAAGCAATACTGCTTCAAGCATGGAACACATGAAAGAAACACCCAGTGCAAGGGATGAATAAACGACAAGCATTGTGTAGTCTGCCATAGGGTTCAACGAACTCCTCAGCCAATCGGCCCGGTTACTCGTAGTAAGTATAGTTCTTGAGTCTTCGGTATCAATACTAACACAGAACTCATGTAGTTTATTGTATCCGCCGGGTTTGGTGAACACTATGGCTGGGCAGCACGTTCTAATTTGCGTTGCTTGGCCTTACGCAAATGGCCCTCTTCATTTAGGTCATGTCGCAGGCTGTTATTTACCACCAGACATACAAGCACGTTTTGAGAGGGCTAGAGGAAACCGCGTCCTGATGGTTTCAGGTTCTGATGAACACGGAACACCAATCACAGTTACTGCAGAAACTCAAGGGATTTCTCCTCAAGAAGTAGTGGACAAGTATCATCAAATCAATACCAAGGCACTCCTAGATTTAGGCTGCAGTTGGGAGCCGAACATAGATCCTAGAGGGGTTGATTTTGGGGGCTCGCTATTCAATAGAACCAGCGACCCTGAACACTATCAAATCGTATCTGAAAATTTCCTTAGTTTAATGGAAGCAGGTCTTTTCGAAAGAAAAATCATGCAACAGTATTACGAAATCAGAGAAGATGGAGGAAGATTCCTCCCTGACAGATATGTAGAAGGCGAGTGCCCAAACTGTGGTGCGGATGGGGCAAGAGGTGACCAATGCGATGAGTGTGGAGTTACATACGAAGCACATGAATTGAAGAATCCTAAATCCAAGATGAATCCTGGAGCCAAGATTGAAATTAGAGATACTGAACATTTTTTCTACAGGCTTGATCTTTTTCAAAATACTCTAGAAGAGCATGCTATTCAGAGAAATAGTGTATGGAAGCCTAACGTCAAAGCGATGACAAAACAATGGTTAGACATGGGGCTTAGGCCTAGAGCAGTAACTAGAGATTTGGATTGGGGAATACCCTTGCCACTCAAAGGTGACGAGTGGGATGGCAAGTGCATTTACGTTTGGTTCGAAGCAGTCCAAGGATACTATTCGTGCGCAAAATTATGGTCACAAAGATATGCTAAAGATACTGATTATGAAAAGTGGTGGAAAATATCTGCTGATGGAGAAAAACCTCGACATTTATACTTCCTAGGTAAGGATAACATTCCTTTCCATACAGTGATTTGGCCTGCACTTATCATGGGCCTAAACCACGCTGCAAAAGGACTGAATGCTGACGTCCCACCTAGTCTTCCAGGCCCTGGTGAATTGAGTCTAGAGGATAATGTTCCTGCAATGGAATATCTTATGTTGGCTGGCGGCCAATTCTCGAAATCCCGTAAGCATGCAGTTTGGTTGCCATCTTTCTTGGAGAGATTTGACCCGGATACACTCAGATATTACCTGTCCATCAATATGCCTGAAAATCACGATACTGATTTCAACTGGCCGGATTTTGTTGAGAAAATCAATTCAGAACTCATCGCGGCTTACGGCAATTTTGTTCACAGAGTCCTTACTTTAGGTGCTAGATTGCCAGAAAACAGGGTTCTTTCATCATTTGAGGATCTAGAATGTTGCAAAGATGAGATGCACAAGCTAGAGGAATTACACAAGCAAATCACATCAAGCCTAGAAAGACATCGTTACAAAGAGGCATTGCGTACGGTAATGTCTGCTGCTCAACTAGGGAATCAAATGTTACAAGCAGCAACGCCATGGAAGTATCTCAAAGACCTTGATGCTGATGGCTCAAGTCAATCGATGGCAAAACTATCATTTGGCTGGAGACTATCTCGCTATCTTGCTATTATGACACAACCATTCCTGCCATTTAGTGCACAAAGGTTGTGGATAGCATTGGGCGAAACTGGTGATGTGTCAATGGCCTCTTGGGATTCTGCAATTGATTGGTCTGTTGAATTCAGATGGAATGATGCTGAAGCGACACCCCTATTCCAAAGATTAGATTTAGACGATATTTTATCCCAAGAAAAATCTCTTGCAGAAGAATCGAACACAACATCCGACCCAGGTCATTCTGTTAAGGGTGGGAAAAAGAAAAAGAAGGAAGTAAAGAAGATGCCAGAAGGAACTACACATTTAGATTTTGAAACATTTATGGAAGTCGAACTTAGGGTAGGGAAAATCATTTCAGTCTCTAATCATGAGAATGCTGACAAATTATATGTCGTAAATATTGATGATGGTTCGGAAAATGGTAGGACTATCTGTGCAGGATTGAAGGATTATTATTCGGTAGAAGAGATGGTTGGTAAATCTGTAGTGTTCGTTGCAAATCTAAAGCCTAGAAAACTGCGTGGAGTTCTAAGCGAAGGTATGATGCTTGCCGCAGATGATGGAGCAGGCGGAGTCAAACTAGTAACAATAGATGGAGATATTGCAACAGGCTCTCAAGTTAGATGATCACAATCTATCTCTTACTTCATCCATTATTTTTCTCGATAGTATTTTGGCACTTTCTTTGATCACTGGTGCATCCTTTCTTATTTCTAATGCCATCTCCTCAGGCAGCCCGGATAGATTGATGTCAACGTTGAAGAGTGCTCCTTTACATGCTGCGCTAGCAAGTAAGCCAGCTACTCCAACATCTGAAACGGCATTCGCATTGCCTTTTTGTGCCAATTCAGGTAAAAATTCCATTAGTTCTAGGGAGATCTTTGCGGTTTCAAATGGCTTTTCTGTAGCATTCATTGTAGCCTTTCTAATCTCATTTCTTCGAGTTGTTTTTTCTTCTTCACTCTCCTTTGGCAATTTGAATGAAGTCATAACTTCGTCAAAGGCATCACTATCTTCATCGGCTAATTCTCCTGCTCTGGTCATTATATTTACAGCACTAAGTAAGGCCTTTTCAGCAATGTCCCAACCATCTTTCCACTTTTCTTTACCTATTGTCAAATCACATACCATTATCGTTAGAGCGGATGCTTGGCCCAAGGCAATCGCTGCAGCTGTGCCCCCGCCTGGTGTTGGTGACGAAGATGCTAGTGCTGCTTGAAAGTCGCGAACTGTCATTTCCATCCATGGTGTTTTCATTTTTTCACTTCCTTGCAAGTGCCCACTCGATGATTCTCTCACCGGGATTAAAATCTCCCAGCGAGTCGAGACCTAAACCTTTGATGGCTGCCTGGACTAACTCTACTTCATCTTCACAGCCAACATCAGCATACCATCTTCCTGATTCTAACATCGCAGATAATGGCACTAAACCAACTAACTCCGAACCACAGGTTTCTACACCGTGGTCATTTACAATTGACTTCACTGCTTCATAGGCAATATGCATTGGAGTTTTCGTTACATCTCGAAGATTCATTGAAACTTGAGATATACCATGTGCTTCAAGCGGTAAGCCCATTCCTTGCACCATCTCTAACATACCAGGAATCCTAGTCCTTCTGCCATCTTCTTGTTTCAACAACCTGCCTGTTGTTCTTACCAAAGAACCCGCGAATTTAGATACATGTGCATCTTTTTCATCTACGTTTACATTGTAAGCCACAAGAATATTTCTCGCACCTATTACAACCGCACCAAATCTTGCAATAGTTTCATTCCATTCAAGCGGTCCAAAGTCTGGTAAGTGTGGCCCTCCATTTTCCAATCTCTCGCGAAATCCTTCATATTGTCCTTTTCTCAAATCAGAAAGTAAATTTCTATCTGGAGAAGATGCTGCTGATCCATAGAGAAATGTGGGCAATGCTAATTCCTCAGATACTCGCTTAGCGAGTTGCTTTGATAGTTCAACACAATCATCCATTGTTACATTCTTGAGTGGAACAAAAGGGCATACATCTACAGCACCTATTCTCGGGTGTTCCCCTTCGTGTAACCTCATATCAATGTGCTCTAAAGAAGCTTCAATTACTCTGAAAGCGGCTTCCAATACAGCCTCTGGCTTGCCCGCTATAGTTAGAACAGTTCGGTTGTAGTCCTTATCAGGCTCAACGCCTAGAACTCTTGCTCCATCTATTCCCTTGCCAGCATTGCTAATTGCATCGATAATCACTTGGTCCCGGCCTTCAGAGAAATTAGGCACGCACTCAACTATACGGTCTGACATGAACTAAGATGTATGGTGACAACTGATGAACATTGTCAATTTCTCAACCATACAATGCATCAGGTGAAGATGAAATTCCGTTAGTCTCTCTCTTCTTCTTTATCCTTTCAACTGCCAATTGCAAATCATTCTGTCTTACTTTCGAGCGGCCTTCTCTTATTGCAATCATTCCAGATTCTACAGTTGTTGCTTTCAACTCCGCGCCACTGAAACCTTCGGTTTTTTCAACAATTTTTGCAAGATTTAAACGTGTAGTAGACATTTTTGAGAGGTGGATGTTCAGAATCATTTTTCTTCCGTTCTCATCCGGAAGAGATATTTCGATTATCCTGTCGAATCTACCTGGCCGTAGTAGAGCATCATCCAGTATATCAGGTCTATTTGTAGCCGCGATAATTTTTACATCCTCTAATGCATCAAAACCGTCAAGTTCCGCAAGTAATTGCATCAAAGTCCTCTGAACCTCTCTATCACCACTAGTTGCAGAGTCTAACCTCTTTGCACCAATAGCATCTATCTCATCAAGGAAAATTATCGCCGGTGATTTTTCTTTTGCCAGAGAGAATAATTCGCGAACCATTCTGCCACCTTCACCGATATATTTCTGAGCGAGTTCTGAACCAACCATTCTGATAAAAGACGCATTTGTTTGGCTTGCAACCGCTTTTGCGAGCATTGTTTTACCGCAACCCGGCGGTCCAACTAGGAGAATTCCTTTTGGTGGCTCAATACCTATCTTTCTGAATAGTTCGGGATTATCTAGAGGTAACTCAATCGCTTCCCTTACTTGCAAAATTTGCTCATCTAAGCCTCCGACTTTGTCATAAGTAACATTGGGCTTTTCGATCATTTCTGCGCCTGAGACCATTGGATCCCAAGCATCATGAAGAATTTCAATAACGGACAATGTGTCTTGATTTAATGCTACTCTAGTGCCTGGTCTCAGCTTATCTTTACTCAACCGTTGATTTATAGAAACTTGGAAAACTGTACCATTAGATGAACGAACAATTGCTCTTTCATCATCTAAAACATCTTGCAAATGTCCAACGATTAGTGGAGGATTCTTTAGAATTCGAACCTCTTCATCTAATCTACTTGCACGTTTTTTAATTCCTGCTAGTTCATTCTCTAGTTGGATTCTTTCAGAAATCAATCTCTGTGCATCATCTCTTAACCGGGCATAATCCGATTCTAAAGATTTCAAATCTTTATCTTCTTTACCCAAATGTTCTGGAGTCCCCTTCCCAACATCGGTGCCCATGATTTTGCCAGTTCGTGATACTTATTCAAGACTCCGTGAGTCAGTTTCCAATTTATTCGGTTACGAAGGCTTGATGAATTACCGCATCGACACCAAATTGGTGGCGGCATGGCGGATTGTGAACTATGTGGGGCGATGAAAGTTGGTACAAGAGCGGTCACTATGGGGCGAGCTGAAGTACAGGCATGTAAAAGATGCACAGAAAAAATGGGTTTGGCCGAAAAGAAAGTTGCCCCCGGACTTGCAAAAGTTCGTTCTAGCACATCGAATCCTCAGGGTGGTTATGGCGGCATTGGTAAGAAAGGCAAAGACATAATGGTACGTGGGGAAAAAGAATTAGCATCAGATTTTTCCAAGCGAGTAATCACTGCAAGAACAGAGCGCGGCTGGGATAAGAGAGAACTTGCTAGAAGAATGGCTGAAAAGATCAACATCATCAATAATGTTGAATCTGGAAAGCGACCGACAGACGCAGTTATTAGAAAATTAGAGAGAACGTTAGATATTATTCTCATGGTAGACGCAAGTCCAGACGAAAACAGGCATGTTAATTCAGGTCAAATGAGAGGTTTAACATTAGGCGATTTCTTGCTGGGTGACAAAGAATGATTGATTCTGGAAAAGTCCCTTTGCATGCTATTTGGCTTGCTCAAGACGACCCAAAGAAAAACACTGCAGTAAAATTATCCAAGCGGGGAGAATTAAGATTGCATGAAAGGTTTACGAGATTACCTCGCAAAGGGATAATCCTCGAACCGCTATGTGGTAAAGTTCTAGGCCCAGAGGATCATTCATTATTGCTTGAAGAAGGTGGTTCGCTAGTCGGTCTAGATTGTTCATGGTCACAAATAGAAGATTCAGTGAATACCGTTATGAAAAAAACCAAACTAAAGCCAAGAATGTTACCTCTTTTGTTAGCAGCAAACCCTGTTAATTGGGGCAAGCCAAGCAAAATGACAACCGCTGAAGCATTAGCCGCCTCGCTATATTTAATCGGTAAAGAAAAACAAGCGAGAGATTTGTTATCTGCATTTAATTGGGGTGAGCAATTTTTTGTTCTCAATAAAGAACCTCTTGAGGCATACAAGAATGCAGCCTCTTCAAAAGAATTAGTTGATTTACAATTTGAATTTTTCAATATCGATAGGCCGGAATAATTTACAAAATTGCTATTGGGTTGATAGTCAACACAACACCATGGTCAGGAGGCCTATACATCGCATTGATGGCGGCATGGTCAAACCTGAGTTTGATGAATTAGCCGAAGAGGTAATCGTGTCAATATACAACAATGATGAAGTCGTGGTAAGGCTGTTAGCAACCCCAGAAGATTTGGAAGATTTAGCAGTAGGGCATATTGCTTGTGAAGGTAAAGGAGAGATCGAGGACATCTCGGTTAACAATCATGAAATTACAATTAATGGTTCCATAAAAATGAGGCCACGCGATGACATTTTGACAGCCGCTTGTGGAGTTTGTACATCAGGCGAAATTGAAATTCCACTTTCAATAGTAGATAATACACAGCGTCTATCAGCAAGAATTCAAGATATGATGAAGTTGATGAGAGAAGATCAACCTAAATTTGCTGCCACTGGGGGAATCCACGCAGCCTCCATTTTTGACCAAGAAGGCAAATTATTGCTAACTAGAGAAGATATAGGGAGGCACAATGCATTTGACAAAGCAATCGGAGCAGCAATTAGAAGTGGAATAGTTCCCAAAATAATTGGTTTGTCGGGAAGGATAGGTTGGGAATTGGTTGCAAAAGCAATTCGTTCAAATGTAGAAATTATTATCGGTGTTGGAGCAATTAGTTCTGCAGCAGAAACCCTTTCTAGAAATTCAGGAATAACTTTGGTTGGTTTTGCTTCGAGAGAAAAACCCGTTGTTATCGGTACGTTAAGCCGCATCATTGACAAGCCTTGAGCAACGCGTCACAAATATGACAGTCCGAAAGGGAGTATCTGCAGTAACTCCCGCGGACAATAATTACCTAAAAATTGGGAAGCCAAAATCAATTGCAGCAGGCATACCTGCAGCAACATCTTCAATGCTACATGGCATTAAGAAGATGGGAGCAATAAGAACAGTCAAGACCTTGACAACTGTAAATCAACCAGAAGGTTTCGATTGTCCTGGTTGTGCTTGGCCCGACCCTAAACATGCTACTGCATTTGAATTCTGTGAAAATGGAGCCAAGGCAGTTGCGGATGAAGCTATGAAAGGGGGAGTAAACCCAAACTTCTTTTCAAAGTATACTGTTCAAGAGTTGTCACAGAAAAGTGATTACTGGCTAAATAACCAAGGACGGATTACAGAGCCCATGGTTTTGAATAAAGGAAGCAACAAATATGAAACGATATCATGGAAAGATGCCATTGAATTAGTATCTAATACTATCAAAGATAGCAACAATCCAGACCGGTCAGTGTTTTACACATCTGGTCGTACATCAAATGAAGCAGCTTTTTTGTATCAATTATTCGCTAGAACTCTTGGAACAAATAACATGCCTGATTGCTCTAATATGTGTCATGAATCGAGTGGAAGAGGACTTGGAGAATCTATTGGAATTGGAAAAGGGACTGTAACTTTAGAGGATTTCAATTATGCAAATGTCATTCTGGTCATCGGACAAAATCCTGGCACAAACCACCCTAGAATGCTCACAGCACTTCGAGATGCTAAACGGAAAGGTGCAAAAATTGTCCATGTTAATCCCTTGCCAGAAACAGGTTTAGTGAGATTTAAGCATCCTCAAGATTACATGAAATTATCATTTGGTAGCGAGGCTCTTGCCGACATCCATCTCCAGGTCAAAATCGGTGGCGATGCAGCATTAATGCACGGTCTAATGAAGATACAATTGGACAAAGATTCCCTTGATCATGAATTCATTGAAAATTCTACAACCGGTTTCCAAGATTTAGTTTCAACAATCAAAAACACTGATTGGGAAAGAATAGAGAGAGATTCAGGGCTATCTAAATCCGATATCGAACTAGCTGGAGGAATGTTAGCCCAGTCCGATGCAACGATTGCTTGTTGGGCAATGGGCCTAACTCAGCACAGAAACGGTGTAGCGGTTATTCAAGAGGTGGCAAACCTACTCCTTATGGGAGGCCACATTGGTAAGAAAGGTGCGGGGTTGTGTCCTGTAAGGGGTCACTCCAACGTCCAAGGTGATCGAACAGTTGGAATATGGGAAAGGCCAACTGAGAAATTTTTGGTTAAACTAGATTCTGCATGTGGGATAAAAAGTCCACGCAGACATGGCGTGGATGTTGTGCAAGCAATCAATAAAATGCGAAAAGGTGATGTTGACTTACTATTTTGCATGGGTGGAAATTTCATCTCGGCCACACCAGACACTATCGCTACTGCAGAAGGAATAAACAATGTCAAACTAACAGTGCAAGTATCTACTAAATTGAATCGTTCTCATTTGGTTACTGGCGAGACCGCACTCATCCTTCCGTGCTTAGGTAGAACCGAGTTAGATATTCAAAAATCTGGCAAGCAATTTGTTACAGTTGAAAATTCAATGGGAATCGTTCACACTTCCAAGGGATCTCTAAATCCAGTTAGCAAATCTCTCAGAAGCGAGCCATGGATAGTTGCATCTATTGCAAAGGCAGCATTATCTGATAGTAGAGATTGGATGGATTTAGTTGGCGATTATGACAACATTCGTAATCTTATGAGTCGAGCACTTTCAGGATTTGAAGATTATAATCAAAGAGTTCGCTCTCCGCATGGTTTTGCTTTACCTAATCCGCCAAGGGATAGTCGTACATTCATGACCCCAGATAGCAAGGCCAGATTTATTTCTCACCAACTACCAGATGTGTCAGTAGATGATGAAAAGTATGTGATGATGACAATTAGGTCTCATGACCAGTATAACACAACAATCTACGATCTTCATGATAGATACAGAGGCATTCACGGAAATCGTCGTGTAATTTTGATGAATGCCAACGACATGATAGAAAGAGGTTGGAAAACTAGACATATTGTAGACATAGTTTCACATTTCGAAGGAAGTGAAAGAAGAAGTGACGGTTGGCAAGTTATAGCATATGATATTCCTAAAGGAAATATTGCAACATATTTCCCAGAGGCTAATGTTCTAGTTCCGCTCGATTCAATTGCGGAAAAATCTAACACGCCTACTTCGAAGTGGATAATTTGCAGTCTCCTCGAACCTGGCCAAGGCCTTTTCGAGGAGGAATGAACTTTGTCTAAAGGATATCTAGAGTTCTTTTCCAGCAATGCAAAGTATCGCAGATTATGGGCTGCATCAGTCATTTCACTACTTGGAGAATGGTTCAATACAATAGCTCTATTTTTACTAATACTGCAATACTCAGGCTCAGAATTTTTGTTGGGAATACTATTTTCTGTCCGAATGATTTTATTCGGAATTTCTCAACCAATTAACGGCTTACTAGCAGACCGTTTAAATCGTAAAAGTCTGATGTTTTGGTCAAACAACATGCAAGTATTACTTGCTCTTACATTCCTAATGGTCGATGGACCTGAAGATATGTGGTGGTTAATTTCAGTATCAGGTTTAATGATGCTTCTTCACGGAGTCTATGTAACCGCAGAGAGAGCAGCAGTCCCGAATGTAGTTGATGAAGAGGATTTGATCACAGCAAACGCTATCGGTAGTGCATCTTGGTCAACTGCTCTTTGTATTGGGGCAATGCTTGGTGGCATAGTAGTCAGCGAATGGGGAACCGACGCCGCATTCATAATCGATTCAGTAACTTTCCTCATATCATCAATCATTCTAATTCCATTGGTGATTGAGCAAAAAGTAGACGATAGTATGAGGGGGCCACTCTTCAAAACAGCCGCTCAAAATATCAAAATTGGTTGGAATAGAATATATTCAGATAAACAATTGCTAAGGATAATATTCGGAAAAACATCTTGGAATTTGGCTGGTGCTGGATTAGCGGGAGTATTCCTAGTGTTAGCAGGGGCAGATATTTCAGGATACGGTGCAGCATTTGGATTCGGCCTATTCTTCTTTGCTAGAGGCATAGGTACTGGTATAGGGCCACTTATTGCACGGTCTTTGTTTAAAGATAACACACAGTGGCCTTCATTAATCGGAATATTAGTCACTCTTAGTGGCGTATTCTACTTCATTGTTGGATTAACTATAGAATATTATCTTCCATTAACAATACTACTGATAATTTGTGCTCATGCAGCCAGTGGTGGAAATTGGGTTCTATCGACAGTGTTAACCCAAATGTGGGTTGAAGATGAGGTTCGTGGCAGAGTATTTTCCATGGATATGTTGCTGTTGGGACTATCTGCAGGTATTTCGACTAGCACAGCTGGCTATCTTGTTGAATATCATGATTTGAGTCTCAAGTCAGGATTTATTTCATTCTCAATCCTAATGATGTTATGCGGATTGATTTTCACAATTTGGAGACCCGATAATCAGGGGCAAATTTCGTGAGTGCAAACAGGTGGCACCCAATATAATCGGCTTGATGGGTCAAATGTATCGAGTTGTAAAGTGCTACCTGCGCCTTCTTGTATGGTAACGATAGATGATGTAGAGGCAGGGAGGTAATCTTCACCGGTGGACAATAATGAAACTCGAATGGTATGCCCAGCCGAGATCTCTGCATCGAGTGCTATAAATTCCATCATTGCAGTGATTGTACCCACAACAGGCGTCCATGCTGATGATAATTCATCACCACCTTCATGGTATCTTAAATCCATAATTGCATGCCCGATGTGAATACATTCCCCTTCAAAGCAATCCTCAAGCAATGCATACAGTTGTCCACCAACAGTTGTTGTAGAAACTTCAACGTGTAATCGAGGAAGGCCTTGCAGATACATATCCTCCTCGAGTGGTGCGCTTTCGTAAACTGGTCCTGTTGAAGCGTCAGGAAGTACGTTCTGTCCACCCGATATACGCTGTAGATCTTCACCCAAAGCCATCACAATTTCTGTAGTGTCACTGGCAGGATATCTGTCTTCGATTCTCCAAGAGCCTTGGTTTGATTGTATTTCAACATGTAAACCAGGTTGTCTACCTTCATCCTTGAGATACCAGTCAAACCATTCTAGAAGGTCTTGCATCCAATCAAATCTAATCATCGAAGGGAAGGCCTCGCCTCCTCTTCCTCCCAAATCTGACCTATCCAGTAATTGAATTGGCCTGTCGGGATAATCGTGATCCCATTGTCCAAAGAGTCCTTTAGCCTCTATACCTCTATCATATAGCATATTTATCGTAGGAATTGCCATATGTGGATCTACATTCCAATCATGCATTCCTTGAATCAAATATACAGAACCTCTGTAATTTTCTAATACCCTGTCAAGGAAATACCTTTCAGCCCAATAATCCCCTGCAACTTCTGAGCCAAACATCCATGCGGAGACACCCGTTCCTGGACCTATTATGTAATCTGGACACAGATTGCCGTAATCTTCCTCATCACCATCAAATCCGTAGGAGCCATAGACTCCATTGTGCATGATAGGAGCTCTTGCCTCTGCGGATCCGTTTTTCCACATCAACTCTTTAACACCAATTAATCCAGAAATTGGCACAATTGTCTTGAGATGTTCATTACCAAACATCGCTGCTTGCCATGGAGTTGAACCATCATACGATTTTCCAATCATAGCCACATTCCCATTAGACCAATTTTGACCCCCAAGCCAAGATACTGCAGCATCATTTCCTAATTGTTCTGCAGTCCCCATTAGGTCCATGCAGTGATTTGACCTACCGGTTCCAGTTACTGAAACTTGAGCGAATGCATAACCATGTGGCAGCAGTTGCTCGATAATCATCTCCCCAAGCCAACTTCCAGGGACTTCGATGGTTGGAGTTTGAACACTAGGTTCTTGGAAGTATGGTCCGAATTCTGCTATAACCGGAACTTGTACTCCTTCGGGAACATCAGGTCTCCAATATGCAAGAGAAATAACCCCGTTAGGAGCCGCACCACCTTCTTCTAATGGTAATTCGTATTCAACAAAAACGTGGGTTGAATCCCATTCGTTTGGAGTTTCCAGTAATTCATATGGGCCAAATTCCATTACAAATCCGTTATCTTGATCTGTGACATAATTCAGATTTCCTCTTTCCCATACAGGAACGCGCATACCAAGGTCTTCTTCTGGAGATGCTGATTTATCCACAACTGCATCTAAGGTTACACCCAACATTAGGAAGACAATCGATACTGCAATAGTAGTACCGGCAAGACCATTGAGGATGTTTGTTTCTCTCTTGGCATCAGCCAACTCAGCATGGTAAACCTCCTCCTCCATGTATGTCCGTTACAGTGATAACACATAGCGATAACGATTACAATAATCAATAAGGAAATACCAATTGGCCTCATCTATGGTAGAAGATGTCAATGCCATGCGTGAATTTCTCGCAGAGGGTATACCGGAGTCTATACCCCAACATCCTGGTATGTCTGATGAAGTAGACCATGCCCCCAAACGTAGACAAATTCTATCCAAAAATGAAAAAAAATTAGCTCTAAAGAATGCACTGAGATATTTTCCTGAGAATCAGCATGGAGAATTGGCCAATGAATTTGCCTCTGAATTAGAGGAATATGGAAGAATATGGATGATGAGATATAGGCCTACACAATATCAAATCAAATCCTACCCCTTAGATGCATATCCTACAAAATCAAAACAAGCGGCTTCAATAATACTAATGATTCACAACAATTTGGACAATAATATCGCCCAGTTTCCTCATGAACTAATCACTTATGGAGGAAATGGTGCCGTATTTCAGAATTGGGCACAGTATAGGTTGGTAATGAAGTATCTATGTGAAATAGAAGATGATCAAACCTTGGTTATGTATTCAGGACATCCATTAGGGATATTTCCTTCATCAAGAGACTCTCCAAGAGTAGTAATCACAAACGGAATGGTTATTCCTAATTATTCATCTCAAGATGACTATGATAGAATGAATGCATTGGGTGTAAGTCAGTATGGTCAAATGACTGCAGGCTCGTACATGTATATCGGACCTCAAGGTATTGTCCATGGCACTACAATTACCGTGTTGAATGCAGCAAGAATGTTTTGCGGTGCAAACGATTCATTAGCGGGAATTACCTTCGTCACTTCAGGATTGGGGGGCATGAGTGGTGCTCAAGCAAAAGCCGGTGTAATTGCAGGAGCATCCTGCATCGTGAGCGAAATTAATCCACATGCTGCAAATAAAAGATATGAACAGGGCTGGTTATCAGAAATTGCAGATGATGTAGATGATGCAATAGATAGAATGCTTGAGGCTAAAGCAAGTGGCAAGGCTACTTCAATAGGACACATTGGCAATATTGTTGAATTGTTGGAAAGAATGGTTGAAAGAAATGTTAGCATTGATTTACTATCAGACCAAACCAGTTTACATAATCCTTGGCAAGGTGGATATTATCCGGTAACACTTACATTTGACGATGCCAAAAAAATGATGTCTTCAAACCCTGATAAATTCCGTCAAGAGGTTCAAGCCTCTCTTCGTCGTCATGCTACTGCTGTTAACTCCCTTGTTGATAATGGAGCATATTTCTGGGACTACGGTAATGCGTTTTTGCTCGAGGCATCAAGGGCAGGTGCTGATGTAATGAAGCCCGATGGCAGTGGCTTCCGCTATCCAAGTTATGTCGAAGACATCATGGGCCCTATGTGTTTTGATTATGGTTTTGGTCCGTTTAGGTGGGTATGTACCTCTTGCGATCCAAAGGATCTAGAAACAACAGATCGAATAGCATTAGATGTTCTGATAAATATGGCAGAAAATTCACCTCCAGAAATTAAGCAACAAATGCTAGACAACATTCGCTGGATAGAAGAGGCTGGGAAAAACCAGATGGTGGTTGGTAGTCAAGCAAGAATTCTTTATGCAGATACAGAAGGTAGGAAAATGATTGCAAAGGCGTTCAACGATGCCATTAATTCTGGCGAAATATCTGCGCCCATAGTGCTTGGAAGAGATCATCATGATGTGTCTGGAACCGATTCTCCATTCCGGGAAACAGCGAACATTTCAGATGGTTCTATGTTCACAGCAGATATGGCAGTTCACAATTTCGTTGGAGACGCTTTTCGAGGTGCAACTTGGATTAGTTTACACAATGGCGGAGGCGTCGGTTGGGGTGAAGTCATCAATGGTGGGTTCGGTTTGCTAATCGATGGTAGTAGCGAAAGCGAGAGGAAACTTCTTTCCATGTTAGATTGGGATGTAAACAATGGAATTTCTAGGAGAGCATGGGCACGAAATGATGGAGCAATATTTGCAATAAAGAGGGCGATGGATATGAATCCAAAATTAACGGTAACGATTCCGTTCATTGCTGATGACACACTAATAGACTCCGTCTATAGTGGAGATGAATAATGGGGACCATCAAGTTAGACGGTAATACTCTCTCTACTACAGAAATCAATCTCGTTTCATTGGGTGAAAAGGTAGAGGTTGCTTCAAATGCATGGAACAATGTCGATGCTTCTCGAAAAGTAGTCGAGCGCATATTATCCAGTGGAGAAACGGTTTATGGAATCAATACAGGCTTTGGTGCCTTGGTAAGCGAAGTTATTCCAGAGGATGATTTAGCAACCTTGCAGGTGAATTTAATTCGCTCACACGCCTGTGGGATAGGAGAACGAATGTCTATTCAAGATACTCGGGCAATGATGTGTGTCAGAGCCAATTCCCTAGTAAAGGGAAATTCAGGAATAAAGAGGGACATAATTGAACAAATTGTCACATTCCTAAACGAAGATATAATTCCCGTAGTGCCAAGGATTGGTTCCTTGGGTGCATCTGGTGATTTGGCACCACTCTCGCATATGGCCCTAGCGTTAATTGGCGAAGGAGAAGTTTGGGGCCCAGATGGGCCAATTGAAACATCCAAATTGTTGAAAAAAAAGGGATTGATTGGTGTTGAGTTGTCTGCGAAAGATGGCCTTTCTCTAATCAATGGTACGAGTCAAATGTGTTCGTTTTTAACAAAAGCCGATATTCTTCTTGGCAATTTATTGCCGATGGCCGATTTGATTGCCTGTGTTTCTTTAGAAGCAAGAGAGTGTTCAATAAAGCCAATGGATGAACGTGTTCACAATGCAAGACCTCATGTCGGACAATCCTTAGTTGCAAAGCGTATTTCTAGTATTATGAGAAATTCTCAAATTTTAATCGCACATGCAGATTGTGATAAAGTGCAAGATGCTTATTCATTCAGATGTATCCCTCAAGTTCATGGTGCTGTTTTGGAATCATTCTACAAATTAACCTCTACCATTGGGATTGAAATTAATAGCGCAACAGATAACCCTTTGATTTTCCCAAATCCTGCCAACCCTGGCCCTGATGAAGTAATTAGTCAAGGTAATTTTCATGGGGAAGTATTGGCTCTATGTGCAGATAATATGTCACACGCATTGTTTGAACTAGGCAGTATTTCTGAAAGAAGGATTGACCAAATTGTTGACCCCGCCAGAAGTGGTTTACCGCCATTTTTAGCAAAGAATTCAGGTTTAGAATCCGGAATGATGATCGTGCACTATGTAGCTGCTGCTGCCTTGTCAGAAATGCGCGGTCGTGCCAATCCTCGTTCGGCATTTTCAACCCCTACATCAGGTGGTCAAGAAGACCATGTGTCGATGGGAGCAACGGCTTGTTGGAATTTAGTTGAGACCTGTAATCATTTGTCTGAAGTTTTAGCTTGTGAATTATTGATTGCTTGTGAGGCTTTGGAATATAGAATTGCAGAACCTGCAAATCATGTCAATGGTTTATACAAAATGGTTAGAAAGATTTGCAAGCCATTAGAAGGTGATAGGTCTACATCTCATGAAATTGAAGGAATTGCATTGAACTTGAGAGATGGGGGTTGGTTGGCGAGGATTGAGGCAGAATTTGGTAGATTGCCTAGATGAGTTTTTCAATCCTAGCTTCAACTTCATCAAATCCAGTCAACTGCCTGATCCTAAATCTCATCTTGGTTACATCAGATTTCAAACCTTTCTCTAGTAGCAAATCTAAGCGATTATCCAATTCAATCGCCCTCCTAACCTTATGTTCAACCGACTGATAAATCGCAAATCCGACATCATCAGAATCTTGGAATAAAGCGGGTTCTGCTTCAGAGACATCCAATCCCATCCTACGCCACTGGAGAATCCTTCTTCTCGCAATTTCTTTTGTGTAACCTTCCCTAGGTATACGTATTAAAAATGCCAATTTTGATTGGCCATCTTCAGATAGTGGCAATTCTTCTTGCTCTGTCTCTTCTTTTATGATATCATCTTCAAATGCAATTTCAGGTTCTACAAGAGTTGTAGGAATTTCCCACTTTGGTGATTCTCTGTGCCATTTTGCTGATTCTATTTCTTCAAAAATACCATCTGCTAATATGAAAACTATACTCCAGGGTTTTCTGTGAAGTGAATCTTTAATTTTCATTACAAAATTTAGAACCTCCGAGAACCCATGTAAGGCAATTAGCCATTCTATCCCTTCAACAAATGCTACACCGTTGTGATTTTCAATTCGAGAAATTAACAAATCTGCACATTGGTCTAGAGAGGGTTGGATTGAACCAACAACATCCTGAGTTGTCATCCAATATGACTCAACCTTGTCCAAATCTATGTGTTCTAACAATCTACGTTGTGGAAGTCGAGAAATTAACAAGATATGTCCGAAATCCAACATGGATATTTTATCGATATAAGCTAAAATATCTGTTTCAGATTCATGTTTTAGGGTGTAAGTTTTCCCACTTTCAAAATCCGATGTCGCCACTAAAATTTACCCCCGAATAATACATGCGTACTGGTTAAGGTCCATGAATGATTATATCGTTTGAGGAATTCGCAAACATTGGTGGCAATAATGTCGGATGAAGAAATACCGATGGCGCAGTGTGGTGCTTGCAACTCAATTATACCTTTAGATAGCGAATCATGCCCAGATTGTGGAGTTAGATTCGGAGAAGTATCTGAACAGGAAATGGGTGAATGTGGAGCATGTCAAGCTATAATTCCAGCAGATAGCACATCCTGTCCTAGTTGCGGTGCTGTGTTTATTGAAACCGAACAGATTTCTTCCGCTGAAGAACCAATAGCAGAAGAGCCAATTATTGAAGAACAGGAATCTATGCCTGATGAATCTGAATCGGAGCAGATTGTTGATGAAGAGAATCAAGAAATTGAAATGGATTCAAGTGATTTGGATGAAGTAGAGTCACCAACAGTATATTCGGCCACTGAAGAAGTAGATGAGTCTCCAATTTATGAAGAAGTGGAAGAAGAAACCGTAGAAATTCAAAGCGCTGTGGTTGAAGAGCCTACATCTCAGGTCGAAGAGGGATATGAGGACGAAGTCGAGGAAGTAGTTGCTCCTGAACCGGATCTAGATTCATCAGATGAACCTCAGCAAACCGAAGCAATTTCTGAAGAATCTGCTAATGAAGATGATGAAGAAGACGTTTCGGAAGATACTGTCTCTGAAGACGAAACTGTAGAATCCATGATGGACGATTTGGTTGACGATTTAGAAGAAACAGATGTTGATGAATCTGAAGAAGTTGATGCAGAGCCCGAAGGTGAAAAAGAACCTGAAAGGCTAATTGAAGATTCAGAAGTCGTTATGGCATTCGAAAATCTAGCATTGGCGATTGCAGCAAAAGGAATGACTGCTGTAGAAGCATTCGGAGAAATGGACTCCAGTGAGGACAATTTAATTGATGCCCCTGAATTGCAAAAGGGAATTGAGAAAATAGCTGGAGAAAAATTAGTTCCAAAACATGTAACGGCCATTCTAAATTATCTTGACTCCGATGGCGACAGAAGAGTTGATCCAAACGAGTTGGTGAAAGCCCTAGATGACCTTAGAATAGGTATACAACCAGGCGAACTGCCTAAGGTGAAGACGTTCCCGTCACCTGTTCAGAAATTCCTAATGGGTAAGAAGGCTAATGACATCTTATATCCGATATCATATTTCTTGATGGTTACCTTTATCGGAATATGGGTTGTTAATGGCATGGGCTTAATCGTCGACGGTTCTGGAGGAACTGTAGTTTACGAAGGTGGAACTGACCAATGGGGTGGAGAAATTACCGAAGCCAACTGGAATCTATGCGATTCAGATGCATTTGATGAGATGATCGATCCGTGTAAAGGAACTGTTGCAGTGGGAGATACCTACCCTTGTGATCCCACTTTAGATACCAATAAATGTCAAAATTCACTTACTCCATTTAGTGGAGAAAATGGTGCTTCTAGCATGCCAGCAGGCTTCTATAGCGATGGAATATTCATAATTATTCTAGGAGTGATAGGCGTTGCAGCGACAGCATATTTACACCTCATATATGCCCCATCATTGCGCGAGAGAGCAAAGAAAGGTTCCAATAAGGAAGATGATGAAGAGGAAGAAGATGAAGAAGATGAAGAGGACTCTGAGGGCGAAGATTCCGGGAATGCGCTTGAATCACCTGTTGACCTAGAAGTTGCTGATGATGAAGATGAAGAAGACGATTCTGATGAAGAAGAATATGATGATGACGACATTGACGTTGGCGATTGGATTGGATTAGAAGTTGATGGCGATGAATTCTTCGGAGAAATTATCGAATTCGATGATGATGAAGGAACTGTGACTATTGAAACTGAAGACGGTGAAGAGATAACCGGTGACCAAGAAGACATGTTCCTTGATGACGAGTGATTATATGTCGGACAGGTTAGATGTCCTAGTAGGAAAAGAGTCTTGCCCAGTTTGTGGAACTATATCACAAAAAAATACAGCCAGATGTCCTGAATGTGGAACCTTTCATTCAGGGATACACCTACAAGAAAGAGAACCTCCGACTCCTGAAGAGAGAGTTGCAAATCGAGAAGTGGACCCTTCTGATTACTCAATGAATCCTGAGATTGCTATTTCCAGTGAGGACTTTGATGGAGATGATGCAAACATCAAAAACTGGGGAGGCGGATCTACAGATTTCAGTTTTATTGATGATGAGATCAATCCCCCCACTAAAGAAATTGAAATTCCTGTGTCTGAAGAAATAGAGTCCTATTGATTTTTTATTAAATACTAAAAGAAAAGGGTTTAATCTGAAATCAGTATAGGTTATGAATCAACATAGAATCAAGCTAGGAGTGGGCTCGGCCAGAATTGAACTGGCGATCTTTGCCATGTCAAGGCAACGTCATAACCCCTAGACCACGAGCCCTCGCATTCCTTCCACATTGATTCGGTATATATCCGAATCGGTAAAAGAGTTCAAGATACTATTTTGGAAATTTTTCCTGTACAACCTGGCTGCGAACAAAAGCCACCGCACCTGACGCGACCATTACTCATACGGATCATTTTTCCATCTTTGATAGGACCGTATGTCTTGCATTTCAGACAGAACCCACTTATCTCAGCCATTTCAACCATTTATCCCTAGACAAACTCAGTAATGAATACTATGTTTCAGATTTTTCCAAGAAATCAGTTTTTACCCCTGTTACCCCCCCTCTCTAAAGGTAAAATCTGGAAAACTTGCAAATTGGGCATGAAAAACGATGCACGTCATAGCATTTGTATTATCACTCTTTGAAATCATGTCGCATAATGTATGTTATGCGACAACTACTGTTTGCCTAAATCGAGGTCTTTAGGATCTAGAGCGAAAATACCTACCAAAGGAGGACCTCCAAGCAAAGATTCTATGCCACCATCCCTAGAATCTAATTCATCTACGATTCTTTTTGCACATCTATGCCAAGATTCTTCATCGTCGTATATTGCTTGAAGTAAAAACATTGGTTGACCATCCATAGATTTTGAAACCCAAGCACGAATGCAACCATCCGTCCTTCTTCTCATCTCTTGCCTAGCTTCTAACATACGCTCAAGTCGAGCATCCACACCTTTCCTAGCCGAACAGACTACAGTTTCTAACCAAAGAGCAATATCTTTTGAACTCATACTAATCTCCTCTCACAAAGGGTTTAATGATAAATCATGTTTCCTTCAATCATCGTAGCTGCAAATGGAGAATGCCCAGGTTGTAAGCACCAGGCTTCCCAAAAGATCCCGTCGACGATGTTCAAATTGGCGACTCCACCTTCCACAATTTGCCCATGCTTCAATCCTGAAGGGTGCGGAGTCGTTTCTGCTGAATTTCTAGTAGATGCTGCTAGAGCAGTAATTGGCGATATATCATTGCGCTGAACTAATATCGATGAAATAAATGGTAAACTCAAAGTTCTACAATTTGGGTTGAAATCGGTTGCAATTGACCAAGCCCAAACATTTTCTGTACATTCTTTGAAAGGAGGATAATCTGATCCCATTGAGTAAGGAGTTCCCGGCAGGAAGCCACAGTTAACTCCAGCATCACTCATTTTTTGCCTAGAATCTTCGCTCGTGTAATGTGCGTGGTCTGCGGTAGTGACCTCTAACTCTGCAGCTAAATCGCCTCCCCCACCATCTACAAATTCATCGATATGCAGTCTCAAATCTAGACCTTTAGACTTACTTTGTTTCATAATTTCTTCAGTTTGCTCTATGGTGAACCAACCAGGCTCGCAGAACACATCAGCACTCCTTGCAATTCCCTGTTCAACTATTGCTGGTAATTGTTCAGACATTATTTCCTCATAATACTCATCAATTGATTTTGAAGGTGGAGATGAATGGGCACCAAGCCAAGTTAAATCTAAGGATGGTAAGTTATCAATTGCTGCGAGATTCTCTGCAATTGAAAGTAATCGCAACTCTGTTTCTGTGTCTAAACCATATCCTGATTTTGCTTCCATATGAGTGGTTCCATTACGTAATGCTTTACGCATTCGTTCTATTCCGAGATGTGCAAGATCGCTATCGCTAGCATTCCTAGTAGGAATTACTGTAGCAGCAATTCCGCCTCCGTTTTCAGCAATTTGACGATAGGACATTCCCTTTTGTTTCCACGCTACTTCGCGACTTCTGTCACCTGCCCACAGGAGGTGAGTATGTGAATCCACTAACCCCGGAACGATCGCTTTTCCTTCAAGGTCAATAACATCCACGCTTGAAAATTCTGAAACTAATTCTTCAGAATCTGCGATTTTTTTGATAGTATAATCTTCTACTAAAATCCCTAATCCTGGGGGAGAGACGAAATCTGATTCATCAACGATTGAGCCAACAATTGGCCCGTCTCCAGACATATGCGCGATAGGGCCAGCGTTCACCAATAGTCTGTCCATTATTCACTGCAGAGTAAAACCGTTAGATAGTATATACTACAGGCAGTATCATGGCAGGAGAGTGGACGTTGGGTATTGAATCAACTGCTCACACCTTTTCATTCGGGCTAGTAGATGGTGATGGTAAGCCAAGACCTTCGGCATCAGATACTATTAGACCAACTGAAGGAGGCATACATCCTAGAGAAGCTGCAGACCATCACGTCGAGTTATCTACAACGCTATTCTCTAGGATTCTATCCGATAATCAATTGAAACCTAGTGACATTGGGGCTATTGCTTATTCGCAAGGCCCAGGCATGGGAGCATGTTTGCGTACGGGTGCTGCAGCAGCAAGAACAATTTCAACACACTTAGGAGTTCCACTTATCGGAGTAAATCACTGTGTGGCGCACATTGAAATCGGAAGAGAACAATGTGGTTGCGACGACCCCATTTTGCTATATGTCAGTGGAGGTAATACACAAGTAATTGCTAGGTTAGACGGGCGATATCGTGTGCTTGGTGAAACTTTGGATATTGGAATTGGAAATATGCTAGACAAGTTTGCAAGGAAACATGGAATTCCATTCCCTGGAGGCCCGGTAATTGAAAAGAAATCTTTGGAATGGCTTGAAAACAATCCTAATCCGTCATTACAAGGTCTAGAATTACCCTACGCTGTTCACGGAATGGACCTAGCATTTTCAGGATTGATGAGCGCAGCGAATAAATTGGTCGAAAATGGGAAACCATTCGAGGCTGTGTGCTGGAGTTTACAAGAACATGCTTTTGCTGCATGTATTGAAGTTGCAGAGAGGGCTTTAGCACACACTGGCAAAACAGAGATACTTCTTGGTGGCGGGGTTGCATGTAATCAAAGGATGAGAGACATGTCCACTATTATGTGCGAAGAGCGTGGCGCTAGTAGCCACTGTCCGCCACGCATGTATTGCATAGATAATGGGACTATGATTGCAAGATTAGGTTGGTTAGAACTCAAACATGGAAGAACAACAGAGTTGCTACAATCTGGTGTAGACCAAGAGTTGAGAACAGACCAAACGCCAATTTCGTGGCCTTGAGAATATGCCAAGGGTTATGAGAGGCCGATAAGCCGCAAGAATATGAACGGGCGAAGACGCAAGGATGAACCTTTCAATCCATTTGCGCCCAATGCAAGTCAAAAAGCTCGTGACAGAAAGGAAAAAACCTCCCCTCAGCCGAAGAGGCCTAAAACACCAACTCCGCAAAAACCTACAAATGATCTAGCAGCTAAACAGAAGGCTGCTATGAATGCTCTAAGACAAAGAAAGGAGATTGAATCTAAGGGAAATAATCAACCGGTGCAAAATAAGCCTGTTGAAAAGAAACACCAACCATCACCTCAACCTAAACCGGCGCCCAAAACCGAGATAAAAAAGCCAGACGGCAGGGAAGAAAGATTAGCAGCACTACGTGCTAAATCTGCAGCAACAGCCCAATTTGCTAAAGAGGCAAAAGATGCGAAAAAGGTGGAAAAAACGGTAGATGAGGAAATTGTTCCTGATATTACAATAGAACCTGAAGCAATAGTTGAGGTAGAAACCAAGTCCACGAAAACTACTGAGGCAAAGGCTCCGCGGACATCAGTTTCAAATGTATTCAAAACGATAAAAACCGAAGTTAAACCCAGTGATAAAAGGACAAAACGTCGTAGATCCAGTGACAAAAAGGGCGGCGGCAGGCAACCACAATCGAAAAAATTGGACAGAAGAAAATATCTTGAATACAAATATGCAGCAAGGGAATTATTAGACAATGATTCCGTAAGCGAGGAGCATCGCTCTAACATTCTTGGACAGATATGGGCCAAAGGAGAGCGCTCTGGAGTAGAGGACGCTATCAAATTCATTGATGATAAGGAAAAAGAACTGATCATACCAGAAGAAGTGGCTGAAGAATTCAAAAGAATGGTAAAGAAATATACTACAAAGAGGTAATTACATGTCAATAATTGAAAATAACAAGGTCGTCAGAGTTCACTACACAGGTACACTGCCTGATACCGGAGAAGTCTTTGATTCATCAGAAGGTCGTGAAGCCCTTACTTTCCTAGTAGGACACAAACAAATGATTCCGGGTTTTGAAAGAGAACTAATGGGTAAGGAACTAGGAGATAAGGTAGAATTTACACTTTCACCGGAAGATGCGTATGGAGAACATAACCCCGATGCCGTTCAAAAAGTGCCTCTAGATATGTTTGGAAATATCAAACCAGAGGTTGGAACTACACTAATGAGTGACATGGGCCCATTTAGAGTAACCGAGGTAGGTGACGAATTGATTACCGTAGATTTCAATCATGTATTGGCAGGTAAATCACTGACCTTTAATGTGGAAGTTGTTGAACTTCGTGACGCGACTGAAGAAGAAATCTCACATGGCCACGCTCATGGTCCTGGTGGAGTTCAACATTGAGGGGATATAATGTCCAGTCAGCGCAAAGATGACTGGAGGACTCTTGGTGGAATAGAAGTTCCAAAAATAGCAGGTCCTGATGAATCTGGGAAACCGCCTTACACAAGGGGAATTCATGACTCAATGTATCGTTCAAGATTGTGGACGATGCGGCAATATGCTGGATTTAGTTCTGCTGAAGAAACGAACGAGAGATTCAAATTACTACTTGAAAGAGGACAGAAAGGACTGTCTGTAGCATTCGATTTACCAACTCAACTTGGCTTAGATGCTGATGATGAAATGAGTGAAGGTGAGGTTGGAAAAGTAGGAGTCTCAGTCTCATGTCTAGATGATATGAGAATTCTATTATCGGACATACCTCTTGACAAAGTTTCTACCTCAATGACAATTAATGCTCCAGCCATGATTCTACTAGCAATGTATGTTGTAGTTGCAGAAGAGAATGGTGTGCCTCAGAATCAGATTCGAGGAACGATTCAAAATGATATTTTGAAAGAATATATTGCGAGAGGCACACATATTTTCCCTCCTGAAGAATCGATGAGATTGATTACAGATATATTCGAATATTGTGCTCAAGAAATTCCGTTGTGGAATACAATCTCAATTTCCGGTTATCATATTAGAGAAGCAGGCTCAACTGCCGTTCAAGAAGTTGCATTTACTATAGCAAATGCACTAGCATATGTTGAAGCCGCAATTAGCAAAGGTCTCGATATTGATACATTTGGACCAAGACTGTCATTCTTCTTCAACTGTCACAACGATTTCTTTGAGGAAGCAAGCAAGTTCCGTGCTGCAAGAAAACTCTGGCATGACTTGATTACTGAACGCTACAGTCCAAGTAATCCAAAAAGTGCAATGTTACGTTTCCATACGCAAGTAGCGGGAGTATCACTAACCGCACAACAGCCATTGAATAACATAGCAAGGGTGACGATACAAGCACTCGCAGCTGTTTGCGGTGGCACTCAAAGTCTGCATACTAATTCCTATGATGAAGCATTGGGCTTACCGACTGAAGAGAGTGCTACGGTGGCATTACGTACTCAACAAATAATTGCTGAAGAAAGTGGAATTGCTAATGTTGTAGATCCATTGGGTGGCTCTCACCTAGTTGAAATGTTAACCGATGAAATATACCACAAATCCAAAGAGAAAATTCTTGAAATTGAAAAAATGGGTGGTGCAATGAGAGCCATTGAAGCAGGTTTCCAGCAAAGAGAAATTCACGAGACTGCTTGGTCACATCTGACCAAAGTTGAATCTGGTGAAAGGAAGATTGTTGGAATCAATCATGGAGTCTTAGAGGATGAAGGAATGCCTCCGCTTCTAAAACCTGATTCAGAATTAGGTAATAGGCAAAGTAAGAAATTATCGAGTATTAGAGCAAATAGAAATGACGATGATGTGAAATTGGCACTTCAAGCAATAACTTCAGCTGCTGAAGGTACAGACAATCTTTTCCCATTAGTTATTGATGCACTAAGAAAGAATTGCACTTTGGGTGAAATTATTTCTGCAATGAAAGAGGTATTCGGCACCTACATGGCGCCCAGTGGATTTTAGGTGATTACATGAGAATTTACTTGGATCACATAGGCATAGCGTGTGAAAATTTAGAAGATTCTTCCGGCTTTTGGCGGCTACTAGGACTTATACAGGGAGACGATGAATTGGTAGAGGAGCAAGGAGTAGTTACTAGATTTTTTTCGACAAGTCCAAATGACCCAAATACTCCGAAGGTCGAACTTCTTGAACCGACTGCACACGACACACCCATTGGTAAATTCCTAACTAACCGTGGCCCTGGAGTACAACAAATTTGTTTCAGAGTTGAAAATATTAAAGAAATGATTTCAATTTTGTTGGAAAATGGAATTAAGATGATTGATGAAGAGCCTAGGGATGGTGCACACGGAGCTAAAATTGCGTTTGTCCATCCAAAAAGCACCGGTGGAGTTTTGGTTGAGTTGGCCGAAAATAACACAGCAACAAAGCAATGATAACCAAACTAATCCAGCAGGTTTCATGCGAACCTGTCTAGACCGGCTAATCGCAGAGCCACACGTAGCTGGTCCCAAGGTAAAATCTGAATCTGAATTCTTGGCAAATAGATTGGAAGTTTGTAGGCTAGATGGTAAAATTTCGAATGATGCATTCCTTGATGCAGGCGTAATTCAAGGTGCTTTAGAGATGATTGGAAATCACGTGGATATGGGCGTGGCACAAACTGAAATTCACCAACTACTATTGCAACAACTAGACAGAGCAAGCAGATTGGAAAAAAAGCATCCTGGGTTGGATGCAGCAATAGAAGAAGGACGTTGATATCTATGCAAGAATCAATGCTTTCTCTCAAGGGTGTTGGCAAGAGTTTCAAGGATGTTGATGCATTAACACATGTTGACCTTGAAATTTATTCAGGCCAAGTAATTGGACTAGTAGGAGGCAATGGTGCAGGAAAAACGACACTTTTGCGCTTAATGGCAGGGGTTATTGAACCGACAAAAGGCAACGTGTTATTCAAAGGCGAGAAAGTTTCCTCAATGCGAGATCAACTTGGTGTAGTTCCAGAATCTACTGGGTTATATTCCCGACTAACAGCATGGGAGAACATTAGATATCATTCACGAATATATGGAGTTGAAGACGAAGTTGCTTGGAACAGAGTTTCGCATTTTGCCAAACAGTTAGACCTGTCAGATTCTTTGTCTAGACACACCAAAGGATTCAGCCGTGGTATGCGCCAAAAAACCGCATTATTGAGGGCATTAGCGCATGGCCCTGACATTTTGTTACTCGATGAGCCGACTGCAGGTCTCGATGTAACAAGTGCAAGAACAGTTAGGAAGTTAGTATCTAAACTCAGAGACGAAGGTGGCACTGTGATATACAGCACTCACCATCTAGCTGAAGCACAGCAAGTTTGTGATAGAATTGTCATAGTTCATAATGGAACAATTCGTGCCGATGGTTCACCAAATGAATTACTAAATCTCACTAACAAAACAACACTTGAGGAAGCATATGTATCACTAACATCGGACAAGGCTAGAATACGTGCTGAGGATGACAAGAAAGAGAGTAAACTTGCAAAATGGTGGCGAATGTTCCTAACAGGAAAAACACCTCGTACAAAGGAGGTGGAAGAAGATGAGTAATTCTTGGAGATTTATCACAACTATCGCCAAAAAGGAGATTATTGAATTCGTAAGGGATTGGAGAACTCTTCTCGCATTAGTTGTTATTCCCTTGTTGATATTCCCTGCTTTGTTCATTGCATTGCCCTTGTTGTTAGAGTCTGAAGCTGCTGAATTAGACGCACTTGAATTGGAAGTTGTATGGCAAGGAGATTATAGCGCAGAATTGGAGAGTTCCTTCAATAAAACAAATATCTTGATCACTTTTGAGGAATTGCCACCAGAACTCAGAAATTTGTCTGACGTGGGAAGTGATGTTGACAGAATTCGTAATCTAGAAACAACAGCGATTTTCAGATTACTCGAAAATGAATCAGGCTGGAAATTTTCTGTGATTTATTTGTCTACAAGTGAAGCTTCAAATGAAGCAAGGTCGAGAATACTTGCAGCGGTTACTGAATGGGAATCAACCGTAGTGAATGGGACATTGATTGAGGCAGATCTCGACCCAGAGACCACTTTAGATCCTGTCAAATGGGATGGAAGTTGGGAGAGTGCAGATGCTGCTACAAAAGGTGAACAAGCCGGATTAGCACTTTCATTATTCATACCTATGGTAATTGCAATATGGACAGCGTCAAGTGCAATACAGCCATCAATAGATATGACCGCAGGAGAAAGAGAAAGAGGGACATTAGAGGCATTATTGTGTCTGCCTTGCTCGAGATTGGAACTATTGGCTGGCAAGTGGTTAGCGGTTGCTAGCATTACAAGTGCTGGAGTAGCGCTACAAATAGGAGGTTTACTATTTGCAATAACCTACTTAGCATCATCATCAATTATTGGTATTCCATCTGTTTCTATACCTAGCATTTTGTTACTTCTTGGCGCAGTCATAATATTTGCAGTGATGGTGGTTGCATTTGAATTGGCATTGGCAATGAAAGCACATAGCGTAAAAGAAGCCGGGTCTCTACTTGGGCCTGCAATTTTATTCATCATTTTCCCAGCATTATTTACTCAAGTAATTAATCTGGATACTGTTGAATCATGGTGGTTTGCTATTCCATTAGTTAACATATTACTAGCTATGCGTGAGTTACTATTGGATCGGGTGATTTTGGAACACGTTCTAGTTTGGTTAATCTCCAGCATCGCTTATGCGATTATGGCTGCTTGGTATGCAGCAAAGCAATTCAAGCGAGAAGATCTTGTAGCATCACTTTCTTGAAATGCAATTCCTCATGCAGAGTTTCATATACTTCCCAGTTCAAGTTATACACATGAAAATAATTCAGATGATTATTGAATCAATGGGTGTATGGGATGGTGGATTAAGAGCTAGAATTGCAAGAAATTCCAATAATAGCAAATAATCCCACAGTATTACTCTGCGAATACCTTGATAAGGATAATATCCTGGGCTAGGTCATGCCCAAGGTAAGTTTAGACATGCCTGCTCAAATTTTAGAGGACCTGAAAATACATGTAGGCGACGATAGAAAATTTGTCAGTGTAGCGGATGCAATACGCACTGCTTGTAGAAAAATGCTTGACCAATTGGATGTAATCGATGAAAGACATGGTAGAATGGAGGCTAAATTATGACCTCCAAGCAAGATGCAATGGATGCTGTTGGTGTATTGTTAAGATATATTGAGGGTGACGATTCTCGAGAAGGACTTATTGACACACCCAAGAGAGTCATCGAATCCTTCAGTGAGATTTACGCTGGCTATGACATGGAAGCATCCGAAGTGTTGTCATCAACTTTCAATGGTGAGGGATATGATGGTATTGTTTTGCTAAGAGATATCGAATTTCATTCGACTTGCGAACACCATTTACAACCATTTAGAGGGAGAGCTCATGTTGCATATATTCCAACAGAACGTATAGTTGGAATTAGTAAATTAGCAAGAATTGTTGAATTGCACGCAAGAAGATTACAAAATCAGGAACGAATTACCAATGGTGTTGCTAATGATCTTGAATCCAATCTTAAACCGTTAGGTTCAGCGGTAATTATCGAAGCATCCCATGGTTGCATGCAATGTCGAGGTGTATCTAAACAGAATGCGGTAATGACTACAAGTGCTATGCGTGGCGTATTTTTCGATAAAAGCGAAGCAAGAGCTGAATTGATGCAATTAATCCACAGCCCGCCTTTGTGAGTTGTTACAAATGACGACATACCCTATTGTTGAGATTTTTCACTCTGTTCAAGGTGAAGCTTTTCATGCGGGTATACCACATGTGTTCGTCAGATTTGGAAATTGCAACTTAAGGTGCGAGTGGTGTGACACTGACTTCATGACATATGATGAGATGCACATCGATGAGATCGTTTCTGAAGTGCTATCATTTGATTGTGACAGGGTTATTTTCACAGGTGGTGAACCGTGTATGCAAGACCTCGAATCTATTGGTAATGAATTAAAAAATCATGGAATCAACCTATCCGTTGAAACCAATGGGACTATTCCTGTTCCCGATGTAATCGATTGGATTTGTGTCTCACCTAAGGACCAATTATATCCAAATGTAACAATAAAACAACGTATTGGGAATGAACTCAAAGTTGTGTACTGTGGACAAGACTTATCGATGTATGATGAATTGAAACAAGGCTTTGAACATCATTTTCTCCAACCATGTTACATGGAAGGCGAATCTGTAGAACAGAATGGCAAAAGTTTCGCATTAGTGGAAGATTTGGTCAAAAATTCATCAGGTTGGCGCCTGTCTCTTCAAACACACAAATGGATGGGGGTGGACTAATGCGAGCAGTAATGGCATTCAGTGGAGGAATGGATTCTACAGGCTTGTTGGTTCACCTTTTATCGAAGGGCTATACAGTGAATTGTTTATCCTACAATTATGGCCAAAAACATAGTGTAGAATTAGATAGAGCTAAGGCAAATATCGAATATTTAGCAAGTAAAGGATTCATAGTAAACCACAGAATTGTTGACTTAACTTCAGCAATGAGTATATTCCATTCTGCCCTAACAAGTGAGGAAATAGATGTTCCAGAGGGCCATTACGAAGAGGAACAGATGAAAGCGACTGTCGTTCCAAACCGAAATGCAATTTTCGCATCGATTCTATACGGATATGCCTTATCCATTGCGTTGAAAGAAGACGTAGATGTTGAGATTGCGCTTGGAGTTCATTCAGGAGACCATGCGATTTATCCGGATTGTAGACCAGAATTTTACGAATCTATTGGAGAATCATTCGCATTAGGGAATTGGGAAAGTGAAAAAGTATCTTTCAACCTTCCATACATAGATGGGGATAAGGCAACAATACTCAGAGATGCACTGATTTCATGTCAAAAATTGGAGATCGATTTTGATACTGTCTTTGCAAATACAAACACTAGTTACAATCCTGATGAAAAGGGTCGTGCAAGTGGAAAGAGTGGAGCTGATGTAGAGAGAATTTTGGCATTCCATGAAATTGGAAGGAAAGATCCTGTTGAGTATGTCACATCCTGGGAAGATGTTCTTTCCGGTGCTCTAAAATCTCAATTGCGTCATTATGTGATGAAAGAAAACGGAACTGAGAGGCCGTTTACAGGCGAATATGACAAGCACTTCGAAACTGGAAAATATCATTGTGCAGATTGTGATAAACTACTGTTCTCTTCAGAATCTAAATTTGATTCAGGATGTGGTTGGCCTGCATTTAGCGAAGAGGATGCAAACGCCAATATTACTCAACTAAAAGATACAAGTTACGGCATGGTTCGAATCGAAGTGCGCTGTTCTGCTTGTGATTCACATCTCGGGCACTTATTCCATGAATCAAGAGGACCACGTTATTGTATCAATTCGATTTGTTTAGACTTCAAAGGTGATTAATATGAATAAGTATTTTTCTTCAAAAAAATATGGACACGAAAGGGGATTATCTGCCGCATTCCGACAATGGAAAGCCGATAGTCACTGTAAATACATGCACGGATATTCTCTTGAATTTGAGTTCGAATTTGGTGCAACTCAGTTAAATGAAAAAAATTGGGTTGTTGATTTTGGTGGATTAAAAGAGTTGGAATCTTGGTTAAGAAACAATTTTGATCACAAAACACTAGTTGCCTCAGACGATCCTGAATTATCGACATTCCAAGAATTAAATGAACGTGGAATTATTGACATGGTAATTGTAAAATCAACTGGAGCTGAGATGTTTGCTAAAATGGCGATGGATTATTCTAGCAATTTGATAAAATCACAGTATGGCGACAGATGCTGGGTTGAAAGTGTAACCGTTAGAGAACATGGGGCAAATAGCGCAAGTTGTAAGGCATAGACCTAGCTAAATGCTCTTACCATCGTTATTTGGTGTAACTCTTTTTCTGCGTTCTCGCTTCCAACTTTCATCATCTGAAAGTTTCTGAAGTGCAGTTGTTGCTTGAACAAAAGCACCAATCATTCTCTCAGCCTCAGAATCAATTGGTAATCCTCTTAGTATCACCCGATCGAAAACATCTCCAATCAATTCTGTTTTATCACTGTCTAGTGAACTAGAATATTCTAGAATCGACTGTTTCAAAATCTGTCTCAATTCGGGGTTTACAGCCCTAATTTTCTCAACGCCTCGTATCATTGTTCCATGGATTACTCTATCCCTATGCAACTCATACACGCAATGACCTACAGCCTGAGATAAATTTGCAATAGGATATCCTTCCCATGTGGGAAGGGTCAACAAAATATCACATCTGTCTAAATCTTCTGTTGAAAGTCCTTTACCTTCTTCACCAAACACCAGTGATACTTTACCCTCAAAATCTCGCAGCATTTCTGCAAACTCCCATGGTAAGACGAAGTGACGCTTGAGAACTTTAGAACCAACTTCACGTTTACCGCTTGTACCAACTACAAGTGAAGATTCAGCGGTTGCTTCACTAAGACTAGAAAATATATTCGCGCTATCTAAAATATTACCAGAATGTTTGGCTCTATTTCTGGCTTCTTCATCATCCAATGAACAATTTGGGTTCACCAAAGATAGCCTATCAAAGCCATGATTAAGCATAGTTCGACAAATCGCCCCAAGATTACCAGGGTGATTAATTCCTACAAGAGTGATATCCAAATCATAATTTGATTCGGGCAAAGGTATGTCCATTCTATCGCCCATCACATGACCTCCGCAATCCAGCGAGGGTCACATGGAGCGTAAAGAAATACTACAGCTTCTTCGTCATTTTCTCTATCTGGCATAATGATAGAGTGTTTGCGAAAACCATGCTTTTCACGCAAATGAAGAATCAATGATTCAAGTTCCGCTTTACTAGCGTGTACACTTACCGGAGTTCTATCCCAGGCGACTCTAATCGCCATAATAGGACCTCAGTCGGTTCGGCGCTGGCGGTAACGTGTTACGTAACCAGCAATCCAATTCCGCAACTTCTTCGATTCAACATCTGTTAGCTGTTCGACCATTTTCTTGTTGTGGTCGAAATCATCTGTGAACTTCTCTCCGTGTTCTTCACACAGAATTATTGCACGTAGTTTGATGAATGTTGGTCTAATGTTTCCCATTTTCACTCCTCCATTAACTTGACTTCGATAGGGATATCTGGCTCGTCGTGCCTTGTAACTTGCAAGCGAATCTTGCGCGGAGGATTTTCGATGCCTCTTGCCCAGATAGCCTCATTTACTGATGGATCGATCCAAACTTCTTCTTCTTCACTCACCTTTAGGTGGCGAACTACTTCATTCTTGATGATCTGAATTGCTCTTGGAGCTCTCTTGTAACGTGTAATGTTCCAAGCATTTCTTAGTGGAACTACTAACTCACTGACTGCTGCACGTGCCATTCATCTCACCTCTGTAGTTTTGAACGTCTCCAGTTGTGACGCTTAGGGTGGGAAACTGTGTTTCGCGAAGTTTTGAGCATTACCCAAACTGGAACCCTACGGTTCTGTTTACCTGCTTTTAGTAGGCGGATTTTCTTTGCTGCTGGCTTGTTGCGTGACATATTTTCACCTCAAATTCTTCTGATGCTCGTCTCTCTGCGGCTTTCTGATAGTCCGCCAAGGATTCGCTTGAGTTGCATATCATTAACAGGAATTGCAATTTTATTATCATTTGATAAAGTTGCCAAATGTGACTTTACACGAGTTGTTAAGTCAGGATTTACTAGGTTTAGACTCGCAAGTCTTGACCTAGCATCAGGAGTTAGGATAGTCTTCATTGCAGCATCCAATTGAGCCATTGCTGCTTGCTGGGATTCTTTTTGAATCTCCGCATCTGCTTGAGCGGCTGCTTGCTCTTCCAACTGAGATTGAATTTGCGCCATGCGTTGAGCACGCAATTGGGCCAATTCATCATCAGCAGATTGAGTCATAGATGCCACTTCCAGTCACTTCCATCAATACTTGGACAATCCAGGATAGGATTCTTCCGCCTCTGGACGAACGGAGTGAGCGACTTCATCCAGTAGTTTCTGACCAGATGCAGTCAAAAATCGACCTGAGTATAGTTTCTGGTCACCATCTACAGATTGCACTGTTTTGGTTTCCTTCATTCCAATTAAACCTGCATCGCTCAATTGTTGTAGAGCAGTTCTGATAATATGGCGGCTGCCCATAGCAGGAGTGTTAGGATTTGATCCGTTGTCTTTCTTGCCACCATAGGCTTGAGCTAGTGCATTTACGCCGATTGGTCCTTCACGGCCAACCTTGCGAAGAAGTGCTGCACATCTTAGTTCCCACCAGTTTGTTTGAGTTGGCGGGCGTTCCCTGTGCACTCCGGTCTTGACGTAATCAGCCCACTGCGGGCGAGAAATTGCATCAAGTTCGGAAAGTTTACCAGCAAGTGCTGGGTTCAACAAGTCAGCAGGGACATCGTAAAACGTCGTCATCGTAACACCAAGCAACTTGCCGACCTAACTCCCCTATATCAAGGGCACTGTTGAATTCGGACTTTATAATAACTCAGAACAGGCAACTGCGAACATAGTACACAAGACTTCATGAAGGGCTGTCATTTGCCACAAAACATGCGTAAAGCACTTGCTCAGAACCCCAATTTGTTGCGCACTCTAATCGGCATGGGTTTAACCCTGATTTTCTTGCTTGCGTACGCCGTTTATGGGGCAACAATTGATACTGAAGTTTACATTTACGAATCCGATTCCACTGAGTCACAGGTTGTATTAGCAGAAGAGGACAGATTCTACGATGATGACGGGAATCGAACAATTTGGACTTGGGATGCGAATCTCAACGGAATCAATTTGACTTGGGTCAACTTGTCAGGTGAGATGCTAAGCATCGGTTCAACTATTTCAATTTCCAACTCTGCTGGCCTATACAGCCATCCAGATCTAGGTAACCCTGATGCTGATGATTTTTCTTGTTCAGATTCTTGTAAAAAAGCCGATGAACATACCATTAACATCACTTCAGATACTACAGCAATTATCTCATTGACGGACCCTGATCCTGCACTAAGAGGAAAAGGTTCACTATTCGCAGATTCTCTTGAAGAAGCTGAGAGCAAATCGAGCAAAATTCTGTCAACTAATTTCACTCCGACTTCAGTAAGAATAACTGTAATCGAGCAAGGAAATAGAGACGTGGCTCCCACCGTCACCCTCACGCAGGTAAATGAGGAATTAGGAGATGTAAAACAATTTGAAATTGATGCTGCAACTGAATTCATGTGGGCCTTAGCTGCTGTTATCGGTTGTTTTGGTATGATTTTAGTTCCATCCTTCACAGTATATTTCGCAGCCCAAGCAAAGCAGAAAAAGTTAGAGTTGAAGTTGCAAAATGCTCAGTCGGTTCTGGAAGAAGAGTAGCGAAGGTGTCATAATCTTTGGATTACTGTGCCTACACGAGGCACATGAGAAGGCTACTACCACTGCTTGTGTTGACGTTGTTGATACCTTCCTACACATTTGTAGCAATTGGTGATAGTGGGAGGTCAGTTAACGTTGATTTAGATGTTAAGGACATCTCAGTTACATACCCAGATAATACAAATAGATCACTATATCAGATGTTTTCTTCAAACTACCCAATAATTGGATTCGACAAATCTGAGAATCTGTATGTTACAGACGGTGTGGTAGGAGTTGAAATGAATATAAACATTGAAATTGAGAACTTAGGGACTGTTCAATCCGGATTTGTTGACGTGGAAGTAATGATTCTCCACAATGAATATACTAAGTTTGAATTGCTGAACACAACACGTGGAATGAGCCCAATACCAGGTTCATCTTCTTCTTCGATAGACATTCTTTGGACTCCATATTATTCCGGAAATCACACTTTAGTGATAGATGTAACAAACGCCTTGGGAGATGATGACATGTCCAATAATCAACAAACAAGGCATATGACCGTGGCATATCACTACGACAATTGTGTTGACATGTCACAATGGACATCAACGGGCAATTGGAATGTGAATTCTGATGCATACATTTCTCAATTGAGTGCTTTTCATGTTGGCAATGGTCAGTTTTCGACATATTCACCTTCTATGACTTCAACCCTGACAAGTCCAGCATTCAATGTTGCAGACGATGTCTCGGGGAATAATGCTGCAATTGGCTATTCTTTCTTTTTCACCGGAGGTGCTGGTTCTGGAGATGAGATGAAGGGGTATGCCAAAGATGAAACTGGAAATTGGGATGAGACTTTCACTTTGCCCAAAGTAATTGATAATAACTTCCAAGATGGATTGAGTTGGAACACATTTACGGCCTCATATAACGGTAAATCCTCTCCATTACTACCACTAACTAATTCTCACTTCCATACAACAACACAGTTGAGATTTACATTCACTTCTGACGCAATTGACAATGACATTGGTTATTGGATTGATGAACTTGTCATAATTTACGATCAAGCAGCAAAGAAGAAAGAGTTTCAAGTTGATGCCAAAGGAGTTACAACCATTGGAGGGTTACCCGGAGATTGGTCTACAACACGATTTGAAATTAGCAATATTGGAAATATTTCTGCACGATATACTCCAACTGCAACAGGATTAGAAAGTAATTGGACTCATTATTTTGCAAATCCCTCCGGAACTAGCATTGGCTCATCGGGAGTAGAATTACTGCCCGGAGAATCTAGGGAAATCGATTTGAAAGTCTTGATCGATATTAATGCTAGCCAAGGGAATATTCCAGTAACAATAAACGTCACATCAAACGCATATCCAGATATTCAAACTGGATTCCAATCTATTGTGAAAATATTGCCAGATAGATTGCCAGATGTGATTGTTCCTGAAATCACACCTAGATGCTCAACAGGTTCAACATGCGATTTCCCGGTTACTATAGTCAATGTAGGAGAAGCTACTGATGTGTTTTCAATATCTCTTGAAGAGAAATATATCCCGACTGGTTGGAATGTTGGTTTATCTCTAAATCAATCGACTAATGTGATGGTAAGAGTAGACACTCCTATCCAGGTGTGGTTATCTGCAACTGTAGATTCAGGAGCAGAACCTGACATGACTGCAGAAGTATGGCTTACAGCAACAAGCACCAATGATTCTAGAAGATTTGACAGGGAAATAATCGATGTTGCTGCCGCAATGATTACTGATGCTGAGATATCTTATGAAGGAGACAAAGGTGAATTTGTTACAATTAATCCTGGTCAATCAAGAGATGTTACATTCAGGATTTGGAATAATGCAAGTAGAATTGATATCTTCGAACCACACATTGAATTTGAAGAGTTAACGGGGTGGAGTGTTGAATTATTAGATACATTCGAAATTGCGATATCTGCGGGTTCATCATCAACTTATACTGTTAGAATCTCCTCACCTAGTAATGCACAATCTAATGACTTGGGCCCATTGCTAGTGCCCAAAGCAATTTCAAGTAGGTCTGGTGATACAGTAGTTGGAGAAAACTGGCAAGGAATTAGAGTAAATTCAAGATATGATGTATCGATTAATTTACTAGATTATCCAACAGTTTTGACACCAGGAATACCAATCTTGGCATCTATTGAAGTCGCCAATAATGGAAATGGACCAGTAACTGCAATCTTAGATTTACCGTGGTCACCTGAAACGTGGACATGGTGGGCTTTGCACGATGGTCAGAATGTAACAGAAGGAATTGATTTATCGGTTTCATACGACCTCAATAACATAAAAGTAATCGATGTATGGATTATGTTACCATCATTGGAATCACCAGGTGAATTCCATGAAATTACAATATCTACAGAACCAAGAGAAGGTGAAGATATCAATCTAAGTAACAACGAAGTAATGTTTGAATCTGTAACAGACACCGTTCGACAACCAAGATTAGACGGGTATGCAGGTGAAAGTGTAGTTGAAACAAATTACACTTATTCGTTCAATGCTACAGCATGGAATATAGGCAATGCTGTTGACAATAATATTCGTGCCAGATTGGTAATACAATCTTCTCAAAGTTCAGACCAAATTGTTGGATTCTTAAGCACGGATAACGGACTATCAAAGCCTTCTGAAGAATGGATTTACCTTAATTTGGGGGCAACACAATCAGTTGAATTATTTGGAGATGTAATTATTTCAGCAAATTGTGAATTGAACACAATAATTACAGCAACTATTGAACTTGAGGGAGGCAGCGATGAATTGGGTCGGCCAATTAGCAAATCCCTATCAGCAGCCCTGTTAGTTGGTGAGAGAAGAGATGTTGTGTTACAAGAAATTATTATTTCAGAAAATGAATTGAAGCCTAAAGAAAGCCAAATTTTTTGGATAAACCTAACATCAAGTTCCACCAAGAGTGAAATTTTCGAAATCGAATCCAATGTTCCAGATGGATGGGGAATGGTGTGTGATGGCTATACCGTTCATCTTGAAGGAACAAAGATTGAACTTGCGCCCGGACACTTAATCTCACAAAGACATGATATGCGATGTGAAGTTATACGGGAATCAGGAGATTTTTCTGGAACGATTAGAGTATTTGTAAACGGAAGCGATGACAGAATAAATTATCAAATCAACAGTGAATTATCCTGGAGTCAACCAACATCAGATGAAGGGTTATCAGCAATCCAAATCGGAACTGTAAGCGGAGTGATTTTGTTTGCGATAATTGGATTGTTTTTATTCCTCAAAAGAGATGAAGGTGATGAAGACGACATGTATGAAGAAGAGTATGTCGAAGAAGATAATACTCCAATCCATGGACCTCCTGCAACTGCTTTCAGTGGACCTCCTGCTACCGCTTTCAGTAGGCCTACTTCCACAACCACAATACAAGAAGATCCGATGGTAGAATATCAAAGACAGTTAGACGATTACAACAGGAAGATGGCAGAATATGCAGCATGGCAACAGGCGCAAGGTTCACACGTAACTCATGACACGACCAACCATGAGTGACGTGCCAGCAAGGTGGTATGTAATACTCAGCCTTGTAGCTATTTTTGGTGTAGCAACTTGGTGTTTGGACAAATTTTCAACTAAAGATAATCTTAAGAAAATTACAGCCATTTGTGGTACAATATCCATGATTAGCTTACTTTATGTTACATTTACAACTGAGGGTCTATGATGATTGATGGAGACTGGAGTGAATTCGTCCCTGTCAGACTTCCTGTTGAATGGGAATTCAGAGGAGAGCCGGGACTTCACCCTGAAATTGAAGGGATTACTGGAAGGGAAGTTGTATTACTCATAAAGAAAAAATTCACACGGTTTGAAAGAATTTTAGCCAAACTAATGAAAGCACCTAAGATAGTTAGACGAACAATGCATCCCACTCAGTCATTACTTTGGGAATTGATTGATGGTGAAAGAAACTTTTCTGAAATATGCGTAATTATGGATTCGGTGTTTCATGAAGAAATCGCACCTGTCGAAGAAAGGATGAAAGCTTACCTAGAGGTTTTTGTAAGATTGAATGTTGTTACAGTTCTTAAGCCTAAGGAAGAAGAGTGAGAATATCTTCTGGCGGCCTGCCGATTACAGCGTTACCGTTGTTAATCAAAATTGGGCGCTGCAAAACCTTAGGATCTGATTGAAGAATTTTGATTATCATTGATTTATCGTTTAAGTCGAATTCATGGTCTTTGTCTAAATCAGCCATCCTAATTACTCCAGCAAGGTCGGACAGCAGTTCTAAGTCATCTTTGTGAATTCCAGAATTTAGATACCTATATTCTTCAAATTCTATTCCTCTCTCTGTAAGTAAATTGACTGCTTGACGAGATTTTGAGCATCGAGGATTATGATACAGGCGCATAATTATCCTACCTATCAGTACTAAATCATACTGGCGACCATACTAACCGCAATCCAATCGCATCACTTTTTTTGTCCATTTTTGAATAACCGCATGCTGATGAAGTTGTTGATTCGGATTCCATTAACCAAGAACCCCCTTTTGTGACCCTCTTCTCACCCTGTTCTGTGTCTGTCCACTCTGCAACATTTCCATGACAATCATATAGGCCCCATGGATTCTCCTTTTTCTGGCCAACTTCTCTAGTGGTTGCACCAGAATTACCTCCATGCCAAGCAACTTCATCAAGGTCTTTATCTCTATCAGAGTGATACCACCTTGTTGTGGAACCTGCCCTACAAGCATATTCCCATTCTTCTGCGGTCGGTAGCCTCCAAACACCAGATAGTCCAAGTCTTTGTTCTACTTCATTATCGTTCAAAATAGAGATGAATGTTTGGCAATCCAACCAACTTACTGACTCCACTGGTCGAAGACCAGCAGACCAACCCTCTTTAAATTTCGAGGGATTGCTCCCCATAACTGCCGACCATTCAACTTGCGTGACAGGACGAGCACCAATAAAGAACGGTTCTTCTATGACTAAATCGCCGTTCTGACCCGGCTCGATTAGGACAAATGTCCCCCCATTGTCATTGTTAAATGCAGGCCTCACATCATTTCCCAAAAGAATTGACCGTAAGAAACCAGCGGGAACGCAAACGGACAATGCTTATCCCTTATGGGATAACCAACAGTTTAGTGACGACTCATGACTGAGGGTGATTCTACTAATCCAATCGATGCTGCAGCAGAGATTACAGATGCAATGATGTCATCACTGGCCGACGTGGTAAAGACGGTCATATCAAAGCCAGAAGAGACTACTGAAGCAGATGAGACGCCATCCGAAGAAGAAACTGACGAGGAAGAAAACATTGTCATCGAAACAACTGTTGACGACATAGTAGCTGAAGGTGAAGCGGCCCACCGTTCAGGAGATCATGATTCTGCACTCAAAGCATTCAACAAAGCAATCGCCCTAGACCCATCAAATCCTATGGCATGGTTTAACAGAGGAGTTTTACTAGAAGCTGAACAGGATTCAAAGGGTGCTAAACAAGCCTTCGTTATTTGTTTGGACCTAGATCCAAATCATGGACCAGCACTTGCAAATCTCGCTGTTTTACTAGATAGATTAGGTGAAGGTGATGGAGCTCTAGAGATCGCAGATAGAGCATTGAATTATTTCCCTGGCCACCCTCATCTAGTTCGCATTGTGGAAAGTAATCGTGCCGCCGGTGCAATGATTCATTCAACTCCCACCGTAATGCCTCATACTCAAGATAAACTCGTAGAACAGACATTCACTCATGCAGTCAATGCAGGAGTAGATGATTTACTTGATGAAGAAGAGGAAGACACAGAAATCATTGATTCACAGGATGAAATTGAGGAAGAAATAATCGAGTTAGAATCTACTGATAGCGATGAAACTGAATCGTTACTACAAGAAGAAGTTCCAGAAGCATTAGATTTAGACATGCTATGTGAACAAGCAACTTCTTTGCTATCATCTGGAGACGCAAAAGGAGCATTGACAATGCTGAAAGAACATCTACATGGAGATGCTGCGAAACACTTCGACTCATGGAGAATTTCAGCTGGTGCAATGGCGGCTATGGGCCTAGATGATCATGCAATTTCCGCCTACAATCATGCTATTGGATTAAACCCTAATGAGACAAAATGCTACTTCAACTTAGGAGCACTCCATGAAAGGAAAGGAAATTCCGAAGCCGCACTGAAATGTTTTGCAAGCGCTTTAGACCAAGATCCAAGTTATACAAAAGCAGCGAATAGACTCGCGAATTTAGCAGAACAAACAGGTGATGTAAACAACTTACTAATCGCAAGACGTAATCTTGTGAATGAGCAGCAAGGAAAGGAAAATCTTGCAAAGTTATTGGTTGAATTAGCCGAGGGTGAAGCAACAATCTTGGAGAATACTGGTGGCCTACCTCCAACTATTCCGGAAGGTCCTGCACTTGCAGAGGAAGCAATCAATCTGTGTGAAAATGACACACAAATGATGGCAAGAGCGTTGTCTGCAGCGGGTAAACATACCGAAGCGGTAAAGACTTGGAAAGCAATGATTCAAACTGATAAATCAAACCCTGAATTATGGAGTGGATTGGCTAGGTCATTAGAATCTGCTGGAGACATGCAAACAGCACAGAGATGTCATCAGAAAGCGCAAGCACTAAGCAACCCTACTCCAGTAAATCCACTGGATGCATTTGTTGAACAAGATACAAATTCAGGTAACAATGTTTCAGAACCTCCAGTTGAGGAAAAAGTAGTCCAACCAGTACCTACACCGACACCCCCACCAATTCAAACAGAACAGCCAGTTTCTCAATTGGTTCAACAACCTGTTCCAACACCAACCCCCCCTCCTATTGAGATCGAAATGGAAAATGTTTCACTGCCGGAATTGACTGCAAGGCCTGAGCCTGTAGTCGAGGCGCGTGAAAGTAATCCACAAGTGGATTTGGCTGCTGCTGCTTTGGATGCTGCAGCTAGAGTTTCTGTAAATACAGGAATGGACTCAAATTCGAACTCGATTGCAAACCAAGATATTGAGTGGTATAACAAAGGTGTTGGATTGATTGAAGACAAGAAGTATCGTGAAGCATTATCATGCTTCGATAGAGCATTGCCTTCTTTCGCTGATAATGATGAAATGGTAATAAGAATTCTAAATGGAAGAGGTAATGCTTTGTATTATCTCGAGGAATATCCAAAATGTGTCGAATCATATCACAAGGCCATGGTTATCAATCCAAAGGAAGTACAAGGAAAAACACTCTACAACATGGGAACAGCATATGCTGAAATGCAACGATTTGGTGATGCAATAAAATGCTTTGAACAGGCAATGCCAAGAGGATTGGATAAGGATCAACAGAAATTGGCAAAGGAACAAATTCGACGTTGTAATATCTTGCAAAAGGAACAACAAAGAAAGATGAGTTAGTTTCATTAGAGTAAAATTACTCAAATTTTCCTAAATTTAACACACAGGTTGATATTGGGCTCCCTTGTCCCGTGTGACATGGACTGTAACACATGTGATACGGCCCCGGCTGTTGTTTTGAACAAACCAGAGGTCGTGAGTGTAACATTGACAATCACTACTAAAGCAAAAGATATGCTAGAGTCGGCATTTGATGGAGATATGACTCACGCACTTCTAGTTGGAGTTTTGTCAGGAGGTTGCTCTGGTTACATGTATGATTTACAAATTGTAGAATCAACCGACCAAGATTGTCAAGAATTGAGTGTTGACGGTTTTAGAGTTCTTGTTCCAAAGGCGTCTTCTCATCTACTGGATGGTATCGAAATCGATTATGTTGACAGGCTGATGGGTGGAGGATTCAAAATAAATAATCCAAACGCAGCTAGTTCTTGTGGCTGTGGTGAATCATTCGCTTGAGAGTGAGCGAATGGGCGTCATTAAACTGAACTCATATGTTTTGATCATCAGAGGTTCAGACCGTTTCAAATTCATAGACGGTATTTCAACAAATAAGATCGAAGGAGATTGCTGCACTGTCTTTACCACGACGGCAGCAAAGGTTATCGACATGGTAGACGTTATTGACATGGGTGAATTTTTGGCGCTTGTTGGTCACGGGCCTTTCAAGAATAATGTGCTGGACCACATGCACAAAAGAATTCTGGGACAAGATATTCAGATTGGTGATGCAACGCAGAATAACTCAGTATATTTCTCAACCACTAACATCGATGTTGCAAACAGTATTACAAAACGAAATACATGGCGAGGTTGGATATTGGTTGCACCTAATTCTGAAATGATTGAAGAAACAATGGATTTCCATCAATTTAACGAATACAGAGTGATGAATATGATTCCTCATCAGGGTTACGAAATTACATCGAATAATCACCCACTTGCTTGCGGCCTTGGTGATTTAGTGCATGAGGCAAAGGGTTGCTACATAGGGCAGGAAATACTTGCAAGAATGCGTAGTAGAGGGCGGCAGGGAAAGGAGTTGGTTAGGCTAGAAAACCCAGTTGAAAATGCTACAACATCAGGTAAGACCCATTCTCTTGTGATAGTAAAAGCAAGCAAGAACACACAATAATCATTCATCGCTCTTGGAATTTAGAGATGAAAGTGTTGTTGAAATCTTATCATAAACAAGATTCTCAATTTCTGCAACCTTTTTCACATATTTATTTCCAGAGGGCCCATCTTCCTTGAAAATAGGGACCATTGAAGACCAAACTCCTTCCCCTTTTATCCTTGAGTATATGGCTGCTGACACATGGATTGCGATTAAGACGTAACTCATAGTAGCCGTGAATTCGTGGATTCCGATTGCAATATTTTGTAGAGGACCATCGACTATTCCTTGCTTGAACAAAAATGCGATTGCAAGTCCAGACAGAGGAAGTAAAATCAAACATAGATACATTGAGGTGTGCACAGATTTCGCAATGAATTTGTGCACTGAATGAACAGGAACTGTAGAAGAATGCATTGTTCCAACATTTCTCATGTAAAAGTACCTGACGATCACTATCAAAAGAAATACACTTGCAAATAACACCTCAAATATCAGAAGACTATCATCTTCTAACTGTGAAATGTCATCGATTTGTTTGAAAATTCCATAAGCATAGAGCACGATAAAACTCCAATGGATTGTCTTAGCTAGTCTTGTATGCACCACATCAACACCAGACAGTTTCACCATTGTTACTTATACAAGTTTCACAATATTGCTGAGTTATTTACTAAGTTCAGTATCCTAGAATGTCTTTCAGTTGACCTTTGTAAAAATTAGCAGAGCCCTGTAGTGATTCTAATTCTGAATCTGTCAAATCTAATTCAAAGATTTGTTCAACTCCGTTTGCTCCAATAATGCATGGAACACCGATGTAAACGTCGTCTAAGCCATATTGTCCTGTTAGGTAGCAAGAAGCTGGAATTACTCTTCTTCTGTCGTTTAATACAGATTCTGCCATAATAGCAGCAGCTGAACCAGGAGCATAGAATGCGGAGCCTCTCTCTAGGAGTTTGACAATCTCGCCTCCACCACCAGCAGTTCTAGCACTTATTGCTTCGATTCTCTCCTCTGGAATCAATTGAGTAATTGGTATTCCACCAACCGTTGTGTATCTTGGCAATGGAACCATTGTATCTCCATGTCCACCTAGTACCATTGGGGAGATGTCCTCTTCAGCACAATTCAATTCTAGGGCGATGAAATGAGCCATTCTTGCGCTATCCAATACACCTGCTTGACCAATAACACGGTTGGTGGGGAATCCGGTGACCTTCTGCATGTGGTAGGTCATTAGGTCTAGAGGATTAGTGACCACAATTACAGTAGAATCTGGAGCATGGTCTCTAATACCTGCTCCGACCTGTGAGATGATCTCCGCATTCTTACCAATCAAGTCTTCACGAGACATTCCAGGCTTCCTTGGAAAACCACTTGTAACAACAACAACATCACTACCAGCAATGTCGTTGTAATCCGCTGTTCCAGTTATCGTTCCGTCATAATTCAAGACGTTACTGTTCTGACTCATGTCTAGAGCCTTACCCTTTGCAAATCCTTCAAAAATATCTAGCAGAACAATATCTGCAACTTTCATTTGTGCTAAGACAAAAGCGCATGTTGCACCGACATTTCCAGCCCCAATAACTGCGATTTTCCTTCTTCCCGCTGCCATAGAATTCACTCCAATACCTACCCCCACCAGCAGGATGTCCATAAGGATAGGCGGTGTATTTCCAAACACCTAATTTCGTAATCTTGACCGTGTCGTTCAAGAACCGAATTCAATTGGGGCCAAATATCGCGTGCAGAGACCTGCATTGCGGAGGTGGTATAATGAAGATTGGAGTTCCAATGGAACCTGAAGGTGAAACCCGAGTTGCAATAGTCCCTGGTAGCATGAAAAAATTGCAAAAGACCGGTTTCGAGGTAATTGTGGAAAAAGGGGCAGGAAACGCTGCTAATTATTCAGATTCAGAATACTTAGATGCTGGCGCAACTATTGGAAATAGAAGCGATGTCATGGGATGTGAAATCGTCATTTCAATCAGACTACCGGATGTATCTGAGTTATCCAAGGGCCAAATTATCGCATGTGTTGCCGACCCATTTAGACATCCAGAAAAAGTTCAAGCTTGCATTGATGGTGGAATTACTCTAATGAGTATGGATATGATACCAAGAAGATTATCTCGTGCTCAATCAATGGATGTAAATTCAAGCCAAGACAATTTGGCAGGTTACAAAGCCGTTCTTCTTGGAGCATCACGCGTGCCCAGAGGCATTCCAATGATGACGACCTCTGCAGGAACAGTTAGGCCTGCTAAAGTAGTCATAATGGGTTCGGGAGTGGCAGGATTGCAAGCGATTGCAACCGCAAAAAGAATCGGAGCGGTTGTTTACGCATCTGATGTTAGGAAATCCGCCGCCGAACAAATCGAGTCTGTCGGTGGCCGATTCATAGAGGTCGATGGAATGGATGATTTCGAAGATGAAGCAGGTTATGCAAAACCTCTGACTCCAGAATTTATTCAGAAAGTAAACGATACAGTTTGTGAAGTTGCCAGCGATGCCGACATTATAGTGACAACAGCACGTATCTTTGGCAGACCAGCACCAATAACTGTGCCGTCATCTGCTGTTGAAAATTTCAAATCTGGTGCAGTAGTTGTTGACATGAATGCTGACGTGGGAGGCAACTGTGAACTCACAAAGGCTGGAGAAATCCATACTACTGAGAATGGAGTTATCATTGTAGGAACCTCAAATCTCCCTGGAACATTAGCAAATACTGCTTCTATGCTATATTCAAACAATCTTACAACATTCATTACAAGTCTAGTTGACAAAGAGAACGGATTCCAAATTTCAGAAGATGATGACATTCTAGTCGGAGCACCTGAGGGCAATGATTTCCATGTCCCTGGAATGGGTGGTGTTCTGATTTGTAAGGATGGAGAAATGCATCCAAAGCAAACCAGACTAGGAGGTGTTTTGTGATGACCCCAGACCTACTTATCGGCTCGATTACCCTGTTTGTTTTGTCAATTTTCCTTGGTGTAGAATTGATTACTAAAGTTCCTGCAATGCTACACACTCCGCTTATGAGTGGTGCTAATGCGATTTCTGGTATCAGTGTCGTTGGTGCACTAATCGGGGCAAATGTTGCATATGATGGCGGAGACACTGTTACATCGGGAATCCTTGCCTTCATTGCCTTAGTTCTTGCAATGATCAACGTAGTTGGTGGATTCGCAGTAACAAATCGAATGCTGAATATGATCGCTGGAAAAAAGAGAGGTGCTTGAAATGGAAGAATGGGTGCCAATTGGATATTTGATTTCGGCAATTTTCTTCATTTTTGGTTTGAAAAAATTAGGCCACCCTCGAACCGCTCCCAGAGGAAACCAATACGGTATGATGGGAATGGCAACCGCAGTAGTTACAACAATTATTGACATGAATTTCTTCCCAGATGGAATTGTAGGATGGACCTTAATCGGTTCAGGACTACTAATTGGGTCACTAATTGGCTACATTATGGCAGTTAAGGTCGAAATGACCGGAATGCCAGAGATGGTTGCTCTGTTCAATGGATTTGGTGGAGCTGCATCTGCTCTGGTTGCTCTTTCTGAGACTTGGAAATGGATTGAAACGACCTCCCCCGAACCAGGGCTGGCAGCAACAGTGGCAGTCGGAGCCGCAGGACTGAGTGCCCTTGTTGGATGGATGACACTTACGGGTTCCTTACTAGCAATGTACAAACTCAAGGGAGGAGTTGAAATCTTTGGAAAGTGGATTAGGACTCCAACTTGGGGCCCTGCTTGGCTAAACCCAGTAAAAGCACTCCTATTCATTTCAGTCTTAGTACTAATTTACCTGTCAATTGAAGACCCGAAAAACACTGATTACATTTGGGCAATTATCGGAATATCTTGTGTCTTGGGTATCATCTTGGTTTTACCAATCGGTGGAGCAGACATGCCTGTCGTCGTCAGTTTGCTTAATTCCCTATCCGGAATTGCAGCAGCATTTACAGGTTTCATCATTAACAACAGCGTACTTATCGTGGCAGGTAGCCTTGTTGGAGCATCAGGATTGATTCTAACATTCATCATGTGCAAGGCGATGAACAGACAACTCGTTGATGTTCTGTTCAAATCCTTTGGAGGCAGTGAAAAGCAAGAACTGACTAGAACTAAGGTTGGAAGCGACGCTGATGAAGTTGCTATGATGGCTGATGGTGCTCAGAAGATCATCATCGTCCCAGGTTATGGAATGGCGGTCAGCCAATGTCAACACCAAGTCAAAGAATTTGCAGACCTAATGCAAGATAAATTCGATACAGAAGTCAAGTATGCAATACACCCGGTTGCTGGAAGGATGCCGGGTCACATGAACGTTCTACTTGCAGAAGCGAATGTGCCATATGAGCAATTAATCGAAATGGATGATATCAATCCGGAATTCCCTGAATGTGATATGGCAATCGTCATCGGCGCAAACGATACTTGCAACCCTGCAGCAAGAACCGGAGAAGGACCGCTCGCAGGTATGCCGATTATTGATGCTGACCAAGCACGTACTGTTGTAATCATCAAGAGAAGCCTAAGTGTTGGCTATGCAGGTGTTGATAATGACTTGTTCTATGAAGACAAGACAATGATGTTGTTTGGCGATGGAAAGGCAATGATGACAGATTTGAACAACGCCATCAAAGAACTTTGAATCTGATTATCCGCCCCTTTAGGGGCGGCAAAATGTGACAATGTTCAATAGGGAATCACAGGTGGCAGTAAACGATGTCCCGGAGGTTCTCGCTATTGCTGGTGGCGACTTTGGCAATTATGCTGGCTGCTCCTGCCTTTGGCAACTCACAGGGGCCTCCTTGGATCCACAATGATCGCATAATTCCTGAAGAAGGATGTACATGTCACGGTGCAGGTGGATCTCCAAGTAATGAGGTGATTTTATCAATTTCCGGGGTCCCTAGAGTTTACGAAGTTGGAGGAACTTACAACTTAACTGTTAGTCTAGCACACGCTTCTTACAATTCTGGAGGATACATGATCTGGGATTACGGAGACGGTAATTTCACACCTGGTGATGGATCCAAATACGTCGAAGATTCCGGTGGAGCATTATCTCACGATAATGTTGGAAACGATTGGGAAATGATTTGGACTGCTCCAGCAAGTGATGTTGGAGATATTCACTTCTCGCTAGCAGGGAATGTCGTAGATGGAAGCGGGGCCCCTGATGCAGGAGACCATTGGACACTGCTAACATTTACTGTATCTGCACCAGACACTGCAACACCTGATTCTGATGAAAGTCTTAGAACAATAAGTGTCGGAGATTATGAGGCACTATTCGGTCAAAAATCACCAGAAGAAATTGAGGCTGAAAGACAAGCAGAAATAGCGACTGGATACCTTGAGCAAGGTAATCTATACTTCTGGACTACACTTTCAATATTAATTGTAGCAGCTGTCATACAAGGCGAGTTCTATGAGCGAAGATTTGGAGGAGGCCCTCCACACCTAGACATGAGTCTAGCATTACCTCAAGGAATTCGAAGAGGAGCTCTAACTCTAGGTTTGGCCATAGGATTTGGTTGGGCAATTGATACCGCATTACCATGGGGATACACATTAGTGATCGGCATGTGTTTACTCTGGGGAATCTTCGGAGTATATCGAACAATAGTCCAAGCAAGAGCCGAACCAAAAGATATGGATTTGGTTTGATAACATGAATGACTTGCACCTGTCTTCAGATGACAGGACTTTAATGCAGAATCATTTAGACGAATTATCTAGAAGATTTACCTATGTTGTAATTTTAATTATTATCTTGACAGGTATTTGGTCTATCTCAATCGACCAAATTCTTCGATATACTCTTCAACAATTAGACCCTTGCAATCAATCTTGCATCAATATATTCTCACCCGACGAATGGGCTGGAACTCGTTGGTTAAGTGCAGCACTTCTTGGGATATTTACTGCAGCACCTTTTGCTATGGTCCAAGCTTATGGATTCGCCAAACCAGGCTTACTTCCAAGTGAAAGAAGAGGAATGATAATTTGGATGATAATGATGTGGATTCTTGCCCTATCGTCATTGGTTTTTGTGTTATTCAGATTCCTTCCCTGGTTGTATTCTTATGGGCATTCATTTAATGGAGAAATAGGTCTAGTTGGAAGATATGACGCCGCTGAAATGCTTAGAATTTCGATTTCAATTGTTTGGGCCATGATACTAATTCTGGCTGCGATGAGCATTGTTACAATTGCAGGTGCATCTAAGTTGCTTTGGTCTGGAAATTCAGGGTGGTGGAGACTACGTGTTCATGGAATAATGTTGATGTTGTTATGGCTAGTAATTCCAACAAACCTACCTGGTTTACTCTTTTCACTGACAATTATTGCATCAGGTTTGGTTGAATTGATCGGCTGGAAATCATTCAGAGCACCAATGCCAATCGCATACGGTTTGAATGAGATCTTTGACGTAGAAGGTAGAATTCACAGAGTTTTGTACGTAGATTGTTCATGTTGTTCAACAACACCGTCAATTGAACCATTACATGGAATGGGGAGAGTAAGTTACTCCGCTGTTTGTAGACATCCTGATGAACAAGACCATCTCCTTGACGTTGTCAAGAGATTTGGGGCAACTAAACTGGTTTTGTCTGGATGTTTGATTGAATCATTGCCTGTGGATTACAAAGATTCGCTAAGATTCCTTGGGTGTAGCATACAGAGTCTAAATCTTTCTCACATAAGCGTAATTAGAACCGATGGTGATTTGCTTGATTGTGAGTTAGCAATGGCTTGGTTAAGAGATCCTTGGAGTGATTCGAGCGCAGAAAATAGATGTCTAAATCTAATCGAATCCCGAAATGTATCAAAATTGGTTTACGGAGACGCCTTACCTTTCGGACTTAACCTTCAATCAGGTGAAATTTGGATAACAGAACCTAATGATTCGCTTATCGAAAAAGTCGAGAAATTAGGCATAAAAGTGACATATGTCAGCAATTGATTGAAAGCGAATAACTGTTGGAAACAATCAATGCGCCCCGAGATTGGTTGGCCAATCGCTGTCTTTCTAGGACTCTTAAGTGTGGTAGCATTTGCCAATGGTGACGCACTAAATGATTGGGTAAAGGAACATGCAATCATTATTGATTCAGATGATGAAGCAACATTAGTTGGTATCAACGAAGATGAGAAGTGGTTTGTAGTTTTGATTGATTTTCCTGACCAAAATGAAAATTCCAACTGTGACCAACAAAGAGCCTCCAATCTAATTGACGATTCTGCTAGCAAACACATCAAGCAGAGTTTTGGCTTATCCAACACTTTGGAAATTGATTACCATGACAGAATCGTAACTACAGATTTTCATATGAGTGATTATGGACATGATGTAAATGCTGAGAATGATGTTGGTAGGAAAGGAGTTAATCCTCACACATTAGCCCAAGAAATTGTTCTTGAGATTAAGGATGAAGTTAGTGACTGGGCAAAATATGACCTAAATGACGATGGCTGGGTTGACAGATTTTTGATTCTTCATTGTGCTAAACCTCAAGAAGACGGAGGTGGATCAAGTTCTAGAATATGGTCTCATTTTTCATCTATTGAAGAAGTTGTAGACCTTCCAGATGATCTTAAGATTTCACACTATACAATCGCAAGCCAGCAATCATCAAACAACTTTGGGACAATAATGCATGAAATGTATCACCAATTTGGGGCCGCAGACCTTTATGCAGTTCACGATGTAACTGTGAATCAAAATTGGAAAGGTATTGGTCAATGGGATATAATGGCCAGTGGCAACTGGAATGGTAATGGAGCATGGCCTGCTCTTCCAACGAGTCCAAGTCTTGAGTTAATTGGTGGTCAGCGTCATCAAGAAATTCAACTCGAATGGCTTCCGGGAACTGAGTGTAATGGTCCCGAATACACTTTCCAAGGCTTTGCCGAAGGTGGTGATTCTCTAAAGATTCCAATTGGTGAAGAGGAATTCATATGGGTAGAGTACAGAAGCGATTATGGCTTTGATTCCCATCTTCCGGGCAACGGCATTCTTGTCTTGCAGCAAGACTTGCGTGCAGGAGAAATTGAAGATAATCTCGTCAATTCTCATCCAGAGCGTGCATGGCTAAAGGTAATCGAGGCCGATGGAGAACAGAATATGGTTGCAGGAACCAACGATGGAGAAGAAAGTGATGTCTTTACAGATGGTGGGCAATTTGGTAGGGAAGGAATTACAATCAGAAATAGAGATGGTGTATTAGTTGATTGGTTAGCCAATATTTCCTATCAAAATGGAACTCCCACAATCGGGTTTTCATCCATAGAATGTGGCCATCCAGCAGAATTAGATCTGCCTGATTTTGGTTCAGTATTAACACCTGAACAGAATATTCCAATAGATGTTAATTGCCAAGGAATACAATATAATTTAGAAAGCAGTGATGGTAGAATTTTATCTGTTAATGATGGTGAAATTGAATTTTCTAGCCCTGGAATAAAAGGAGTCGTTGGATTAATCACAGGCAATATCACTTGTCAGGGAGGGACATCATTTGACATCAGACATGAGTTTGAAGTGTTGGGTAATATCCCTGTAGAATCTAGTTACGAAGGAGAAATTGCCGTAATGGAATCCGTGTCAATTTTAGTTCCAATTGAGGTGATTGGTAATGATTCACAAGTGTGGTTAGTAGGAATTGAAGGCCCACTGTCGAGGATAGCTGAAGCACAAGTGAATCAAGAACTATCACAAGGTAGTGAGATTAAACTGGATATTTCTCCATCTGATTTACTACAAGAAGGTATGATTGTTAGAGGGGAAATCGTTCTTGCATCGGATTCGGGTCACAACTACCACATAGAGATAAAATTAGTCGCTGGTGGAGGCGAGGAATCAACGATTGATGAGTGGACTAGCCCTGCAAAATTAATTCCTATCGCTATCTCATTAGCAGCTATTTGGGTAATCTTAGGAATCAGGTCACCTTCCAGGGAGGTGACGACTGATCATCAAGAACTTCCACCCACCCCTATTTACAGCGACGACCCAGCCCTTGTTGACTCCTTCCGCGAGCCTTACTGAAAGGCATACTCCTTCCCAATTGGTTGGCGATTCCCCCTCCATTTGCATGAGATATGGCGCATGATCTTCTTCAACTGAAGTAGAATAGACTCGCCACCTACATCCGTATTTGAATCCGGGCCTCATCAACAAACCTCGAGAATTCAACTCACCAAATAGGTCTGTAACAGGATTTTTAACCCCCTTAATCCAATCTAACTCATCCTCTCTTAGGAATGTTCTTGATAGGTGTTGAACACCTAATAATGGGTAATCTTCCTTTGTCGCAGGTAATAGATTTCCTCTTGGTTCTATCAATTCCATTCGATAAATTGTCACATCCATTTCGTCATCAACTATTGCGAATTCCGCCATACGCTCATCACGTAGAACCGATTCTGTCCAATCCAGTAAATCATCGATGTCCAAACTGTCCGCAGCCCTTGCCCATCTAACCTCAGCAACGGGGTCACCTTTGCTAGGGTGTGATTCTCTAGTCCATCTCAACCATTTATCTGCAATTGGTACTACTTTCTCTCCAGCGCTTCTAACAACATCAAATGCAACCGATTTATGAGCAAAATTTTGATCTTGCTCTAATTGCCTATCAACCCAACCATCCTCAAGTGGAACATGGCGATGCCAATGACAGAACATAACCTCTTCATTAGTTAGAATAATTCCTCCATCAACCGGCTTGCCAAGCGCTGATTTTTGATAAAGTCTGTTTGATAGCGGGGCCGGAATAAACCAACCTTCACCATTCCATTCTGGCGAGTGGTTCGATTTCGAAGGTGCTCCGTCTGTTGACAAACCGATTGGCCTAGTTGGTCTAGACCTTGGTTTAGACTTACGACCTTCGGCCATGGTGTTCCGATAGTGACCAGTCTTATGTGCCTCCCCCTTGTCCTAAGGAATGGGGAGGTAGATGGTCGACGGTTATCTCGGTACAATGACAACCGAAGAAAGGATGTTGTTGCATCTGTTTGACAACCCTCTTCCTGAAGGTCAATGGGAGGCCCCATTTGCAGTAACTCAAGCAGGGATTTCTGCTGCAGTACACGTGCAACGCAAGCACGTCCCTAGAACTCTAAAGCGTTTGGAAAAACGAGATGAACTCAACTCTGGCCAGCGACATGTCCCCGGTGCTAAGCAACGAAGACGTGTGTATGGATTAACGGCAAAGGGAAAAGAAAGAGCAAGTTCAATAAGAGATTCAGTGCTCTCAAAAGCCGTATTGAAAGATGGAGAAAAAGTTCTCCTAAGTTCTCTTAGGAAAGGCGGACAGATGACTCTTGATCTCCTTTCTCACGTAGATGAAGGATTAGTATTCCATACCAACCCTGTGATTTCTCCGGTTTCTAATCCTGAAGGAGCCGCTTCTCTAGATGCGCAAGCAGGAGAGAATCTCGTCAAGAGAATGTTTGCAAGAGCATGGGAAGACGGAAAAATTACCAAAGATGAACAGCAATTAATCACCGAAGTTGTTACATTCCTCGGAATGCACCCAGAGAGAGTTGAAAGGTTATCTGAAGAAGCACGACGTGCACAAAATGCACCTCCACCCGAAGATGTCTACAGGGATATGCTAAGACAGGCGCTTGTTGATGAAGAACTTGTTGAAGACGAAATTGCTCTCCTTACAACAATGCGTCAAGCCTTCGGAATAGATGACCAAACCCACGAGAGGTTACTTGCAGAGGCAAAGGCAGATCCTGTTCTAGACCAATCTACTATGACATACAAGGCCACATTGGTCACAGCATTGGCCGATGGAATGATTACTCAAGACGAAGATGCAATGTTGAAAACTTTGCGAGATAATCTTGGAATTACAGACCAAAAACATGCTAGTTTGTTGGCAGAATTATTGGATAAGACCGATTGAATAGAATACGTTGAGGTGATTAAAATTGGGAATGAGCGACATTGAACACGAAACCCACGACCGTCTGATTAATCTTCAAAGTCGGATGAAAAATATGTCGGGCGATGTAGTATTAGTTGGCGACATTATGTTAGACAGATACATTCACGGTTATGCTAACAATTTGAATTCAAGAGCCCCTGTTCCAGTATTGAAAGAAACTGAACGTTACGAAGACGTTGGTGCGGCTGCTCACGTTGCGAGAGGATTGGAAAATATAGGACTAGATGCCATTCTTTTCGGCGTAATTGGTGATGACCAAGCTGGCGGAAATATTCTCGAAGCATTGGAAGCAGAGGAAGTCGATTGTGACGGTATTGCCATAATCGAAGACCGTGTTACTACCGTAAAAACTCGTATGATAGCAGGAAGAGAATATCTCATCTCTAGTCAACAACTACTCCTTAGGTGGGATATAGAAGACGATACTCCAATTGGAAATGAAGCCAATACATCGATTATTGACCAGGCTGTTGCAAAAATTGGTTCAGCGGATGTACTTGTAATATCTGATTACGGTCAAGGTGTCGTTACCGATGAAGGAGCAGCGAGACTAATTAATGCTGCAAAGATTGCTGGAGTACCTGTAATATGCGATCCTAAGTTAACAGGATTGCATAGAACTGTAGGAGCGGACTGGGTAATTTTCCAGACAAGAGGTTTAGACTTGATGGCTAAAAGGATGGCCTGTAATGACTCTTCTGAGGCAGCAAAAATATTGATCAAGGAAAATAATTGGAGTAACCTTGTAGTGTTACAGGGAGAAAACGGAGTTACTGTTTACACTAATGACGAGCAGGTAATTTCAGCACCTTGCACGCTTGCTGAACCAAGGGGAGCAATCGGAGTTATCGATGCTGCAGCTGTTGCTGTAGCAGCAGGCGTCAATCTCGACCTAGAAGTTACAGATATTGCACATTTAGCTAACGCTGCTTGTGAATGCATAATGAGTGGAACTCAGAATTTCACTTTAACCAGCGATGACCTAGCCAATAGGCTTGGGGAAGTCGCTTGGAGCCTGCAAATTTCACAGAGGTGAGTATGTGAGTTATTGGGTTCGCCCTACAACTGCGGACATAGGGATTCGTGCATTTGGTAGGAATAAGAATGACCTACTCAGAGAAATGACTAATGGTATGCAATCAATTGTCACCGCAAAAGGACAAGATCTTAATTCAATACCAAGGAAAGTCGCAAGGTGGGAAGTTTCACACGAAGGAAACCAAGACATTCTAATCGTCAAATGGTTAGACGAAGTTTTGTATCGAAATGAGGTTAATGATGAGTTCTTAGTTGATTGCCAACCTATGATTAAGAATGGTCTAATTGAGGCACAGGTCTCGTTCGTTCACAAAGATAGTGTTAAACTAGAATTGGAAATCAAAGCTGTAACAACTCACGAATTTGAATTCAGAGAGGTAAGTAGTAATGAGACGATTACTTCAGACTGGGTTGAAATTCCGTCATTCGAGGGACCTGGTTGGTATGGAGATGTCGTCTTCGACATCTAAGGTCGCTAGAATACCTGCAATCAAACCAATTGGTCCCATCATCATACACATCAGTAAAATTGGCATTGAAACTTGAATTGGGCGCTCGGCTGCTAACATTCTCATCCAGATGTATCTGCCAATGAATGTATCCATGACTAGGAAATGTAGCCAGGCCAAAATCACCATATCATCACTAGAAAATAAGTCAACAACAACATCAGGAGTTGGCATTTGTGAGCCTAATGTAACTAGAACATCAAGTGCATTTGGGATCAATAGAATAGCATATGAGGCTACTAATGGAAAAACACAGACTCTTACGTCCCCTACAACATTACGGGTGATGTCATGCTTTGGAAGAAACCACATCAAAACCCATAAAGGAAATATGAATAGCGAAGAGAACCAAAAAGTAACCGAAGCAAGTTCCACTCTTTCACCTTGTTACGAGATGTTCCAATTCTTTTACAATACTTTGTATGAAATCAGGTGGGAATTCCAAAGGTGGACCCTCGTATCTACAGGCCAAATCCACAAACTTCCTCCGTCCCGTTACCCCACGGCACCCATGGCCCCAGGTAGGGCTGCTCCGTTCCCGGCCTGACCTGTTCCCCCGGTTATTC
>MDSV01044007.1_pt1 | contig 118360 bp, 112 predicted proteins | sample 810851 | NCBI WGS metagenome assembly MDSV01 (sample SAMN05326640, study PRJNA326480) | marine metagenome | isolation source: seawater | place: Atlantic Ocean: North East | collected 2012
ATTATTTTGGGATTGGCCTTGGGCTTTTAGGCAAGTTGCAGATAGAATTGTTAATAGTAAATAGAGTATGAATGTTTTGAGTGCATACATTATTTTTATTCACTTATAATGGTTAGCTAGAATGTGAAAAAGGGCTTTTTTGTAATGTACTATCAATATAGATATTAAGGGCAAATATCCAAATAAATTGTGCAAAAAAAGATTCAAATATTGAGCAAAATTTGCTCAAATATATGCTGTTTCTATACAGTAGAAATCTGGACTTGAAACAAATAAACGTATTAACGAATTATTTGAAGTCACTTTAGTGAATTAAGTTTTCAGTTTATTTGATTTATCACTGAAAGATTGAGTAAAGATCTATTTAATTAGACTCATTTTTTTCACTTCACGAAATGCATCTGTTTGCATTTCATAAAAGTAAACACCACTAGATAATTCGTCTGCATTAAAGTATATATTATGATTACCTGCTACTTTTGTTTCACTTAATAGTCGTTGCACGACTCTTCCTGTAATATCATATACAGTTATACGTACATGAGTATTATTAGGTATGGTGAAATTGATATACGTTGAGGGATTAAATGGATTTGGATAATTTTGTGACAGACTATACCCAATAGGAATTTGTTCAATAATTTCATTATTAACATTATACGTAACATTTGCAGTATCTACGTACGCACGTAACCACTGCAAAGCAGGCCTTTCTTCTCCGTTACTCCTCATTAAATAAGCATCAAATTCATCTCTCCACATTCCTCTCTGCCACCCCCAAAATGTAACTCCCATTACAGATGGGTGTTCCCAGAATACTGGAAAAATACGCTGAATATCTTCTAATTGTTTTTCATCAGAAACACTATTTGAACTTCCTGGAAGACCATCAATATCCATTTCAGTTGCTTGTATAGGTAGACCAGTGTCAGCTAACTTATCTAAAATATTTCTCATGCTTGTGGCTGAGCCTCGGGTACTAAAAGCGTGAGCTTGTACTCCTATAGCATCAATCAAACCTCGTTCCTGAAGCAATTTTATTATTTTGATATAGCTATCAGCTGCTGTAGGGTTACCCATAATTCCATAATCATTTATCATAAGTGGGATTGTTGGGAAGTGTTCTCTAGCCATCTCAAACGCAGTAATTATCCAATCATAACCAGTTTCGCCAGTACCGCCTAAAGCATCGATATAATCTGCAGGACCTTCTGTACCATTAGGGCGATTATGACCAGCTAAAGACTCATTTACTACTTCAAGATAATCGATATCTGGATATCGTTCAGCGACTGATCCCATCCACTCATCAATCTCTTTTAGCTGGTCTTCCTGGTTTAGATTATTAATCCAATTAGGTTGTTGATTTCCCCAAATAAGCACATGAAACCTAAAAGGATATCCATTTTCTTTAGCAAAATTGTACCCTTGGTCTAAATATGTCCAATTCATGACATCTTTGATCCTTTCAATACTGCCCCATTTACCGGCATTCCCTGGGACAATCTGATTCCAGTAGTAGGTAAAATATTTATCCCAGTCAGCTACAGATCTAAAGTTATTACCTAACCATTTAATCTTATTTTTAGCTATAGGCTCTTTAGGTTCAACAGGGGGGATTAATGATCCAGCTTCATAATTATTTAAGTTATCAACGGTGTAATAATAATTAGAAAGCCCAAAAGCTAATTTGTCTATTTTTAATCCAATCTCACGCGCACCAATCTGAAATATTTGGCTTAAACTATCAGGGTTATCAAGTGTTATTGTTTGATAAAACTCGGACAGATTTCTATTCAATATGACCCATTTCCATTTTTCAGATCCTACATAGCCATTAGTTCTGACAATAGAACCAGGAATATCAAATCCTGCATCAGCCAAATTGTCTACTATTGTCCAATCAGCAGCTATATTTGGATCAGACTGGCCAAAGTTTTTTGGTAAAAACCAACTATCATTTTCAGTTGAATCAGGGCCGACCCATATTCTAGCAAATAGATCATAAGTACCTGTATCAGGAAAATTTAGTTCATAGCTTACAGTGCGATTATTTCCCGGTATGGAATCATTACCCGTACTTTCATTATAGTCAGTTGTAATGGTTATGTATGTATTTTCGTCATCATTATCAGTTTCAGTAATCCATTCGTTACCTATAATCCCGGCTTCAGCTTCAAAAATAATTGGCTCTCCAACAATTCTTGGATATGATATACTAAAATCATCAATCCAGATTGTGTCACCTATATTTTCATTGAAATTAAAGTGTATAGGGGCTCTTGCTAGTGTGTCATTATCATCGACTTGAAACTCAAAGCTATATTCAGCCCATGTAGTGCCAATATTGACTTTTCCTACCCTACCTAGTTCACCAGAATAGTCCGGTCTCCCAATTGTTATATTTGCTAAAGACCCATTAGATGAGGCTTTTAGCCATACTTTGTAGGTATGTGTTAACCCAGGCACCAATTTTATTGGTTCATTTACAGCTTGTATATTCCATTGATTTGCTCCAGTACTACCAATAACAACTTGTAATGCCTTTTCACCTGAATGAACGTTTTGGTCTGTTATAATAAATTTAGCTTCAGAGTCCGAAGCGATAATTAAGCTCCAATCACTTATATCTGTTGAGTCATCAACATTAGCATTTTCAAAACCACCATTATTAGTTAAAATGATTTCTTGAGCGTACCCATTTTTACATAATATGGCTACCGATAGTATGCAAAACCAAATAATTTGATGACGATTCCCTAAGTTAATTTTTTTTAAGAAATTAGATATGTAGTAAAGCATTAGATTCATGATTAATTTATAGTTCGTTTTCTGCAAGTCTAAGGATAGAAAAAAAGGCATCCTTAGGATTATTTTGCCTATCAAATAGCAATGGATAGTTTATTCTTTCAACGGGTAAGTAATTAAGCCATGAGCTGTGATCAGATACACCCCAAAATGTAACTCTTTTTATTAAGTCTTTGTGGTTTAGATAAACTTGAAATAGTTCTACATATGTATCGGTTAATTTTTTTTCAATGTTTTCTGGTAACCCATCTTTATAGATATCAGTTTCTGAATTTAAAGACCCATCTTTATTTCTAATCTCAGGTAATACATTAATATCAAGTTCAGTAATCATAATATCTATACCAAGTAATGAAAGGTCTTTGATTGATTTCTCAATATCGTATACAGAGGGCATATTTGAAAGTTTATAATGACTTTGTGAACCTATTCCAGTAATTGGGATACCTTTTACGAGCAGATTTTTTATAGCCTTAATAATGCCATTTCTTTTTACACTATTTTCCATACTATAGTCATTGTAATATAATTCCACCTTTTCATCTGCTTCTCTTGCATATTGAAATGCTTTTGCTAGATAGTCTTCACCAATTATTTGATACCATTTTGATTCTCTGTAACTCCCATCTTGATTAAAGGCTTCATTCACAACATCCCAAGCATCAATTCTGCCTCTATATCTACCGACAACAGTATGAATATGGTTTTGCATTCTTTGAAGTAATAGTTCTCTATCTGCAGATTCCCCGTTTTCGTCTTCAAATACCCAATCTGGGGTTTGATTATGCCATATTAATGTGTGAGCAATTACAAATTTATTTTGCTGATTTGCTATTTCTACAAACTGATCAGCAGCGGTAAAATTATACACACCAGGTTTTGGATGAATTTCTTCCCATTTCATTGCATTTTCTGGTGTGAATGCATTAAAATGCTCCATTGCAATGTTAAGGCCTATTTTATCTGGTAAAATTTTATTAGTGATAAAATAGCCCCTTCGGCTTGCTCTGAGGGTATCTAATAAATATTCATTATTAATAGATAAGATTTGTGCTCGATTTAAGGCTGTACCAATTAAAAAAGCATCTTCATAGGCTTCATATAATGATTTATTATTATCTTGTGCAACTGTTGAAGCTGAAAAAATTAAGAAAAATAAGATGCACTTACCATATTTCATACTATGTAGTGTTTGTTAATATCGAATTAATATTTATTCTTTCCCTTTTAAATCCATCTCAATTTCTACCATTTTCTCATCTGTAATTGGATAAAATAAGACTAGAAGACCACCAATTATTCCGAATAATGCAGGAAAAACACTCATCAGCATTTTTATACCAAGTAGCGTTGATTCAGTCTGAGTTTCATTGGCAATGAAGCCATACCCCTCCAAAACCCAACCAACAATGGTTCCTCCAGCAGTCAGTCCCATTTTTAATGCAAATAGTGAAGCAGCCATGATTAAAGCAGTAGATCTACGCCCAAATTTCCATTCACCATAGTCGGCTGTATCAGTATACATTGCCCATTGTGTTACAGAAACAGAACCAAAGAAAAAAGAGACCAGTGCATTTAAAGTGTAAATCAGGAGGATATTCTCAGGGGCAAGAAAATAAAATAGTAACGAGCAGATTGCGCTCATAATTAGAAATCGAGAATAGATAGTTTTTTTTGAAAAATACCTATTGATTCGACTAGTTAATAAAGCTCCTATAAACGTTGCAACAGTACCCACACCGATAAATGATGAAGTAAAAAGTGCGTAACCTAAATCGATATTCATACCCAGTAAATTGAGTTCTTGATTACCCACAAAATATCTAAAATAATAAGTGGTAGATGAACCCCTCATAACTATAAAAGTCAGCTGAAAGAAGGTTGCTAGACCCATTAGAATCCATGGTTTATTCTTCATGAGGTCCTTTAGATCATCCTTAATTCTATTTTGTTTACTAACTTTAGGTAAAACACGTTCTTTAGTTAAGGAAAAAGTACCAAATAATAATGCTGCCGCAACTATGCCATACAACACCATAACCATCTTCCAACCGATAGCTTCATTACCAGAACCAAAGTATTGCACCAAGCCTAAGGTTACAGCGCCTGCTATAAATTGCCCAATGAAAGCAAATGCGAATCTATACTGAGAAACGGAAGTCCTTTCAGCAGAATTTGGTGTTATTACACCCATTAAAGCAGCATATGGTACATTCACACCTGTATACATCATCATAAGCAGTATATAGGTAACGTAGGCATAGATTAAATTTCCAGATGCACCAAAATTTGGGGTATTAAATGCAAGGAACCCCGCTAAACCTATAGGTATAGCGAAAACAGCAATATAAGGGCGGAATTTACCCCATTTTGTGTCTGTACGGTCGGCGATCATCCCCATTAATGGATCATTTGCAGCATCCCAAAATCTTGAAAAAAGCATCATAGTACCCATTGCTGCTGGTGCTAATCCAAACACATCTGTATAAAAAATTGGCATGAAAACAACAAACGTTTGGAAATAAAGATTAGAAGCCATGTCACCCAGGCCATAACCAATTTTTTCTTTTTTACTTAGATATTGCTTTAGTTCAGCCATTGATCAATTCATTTTAGGTTATTTATTATCAACAAGCTGAATGATTGAATCTACAATCGGTTTAGCTTTACCGTTTCTATCAAATAAAAGAGGATAGTTTGTTCGATTAGGTACTGGCCATTCATTTTTCCATGAGTCCCCGTCAGTCACACCCCAAGTAGTAACCCTATTAATCTTATTTGAATGTTCTATAAATACTTCATGAAGCATCTGAAATTGCACAATTTGTTTATTCTGAATTGTGTCAGGTAAAAAACTTTTATATGGGTTCAATTCATTACTAGATGACTCACTCACATTGAGATCGGCGCCTTGATATCCTGACGGATTTGGCAATACATCAATATCTAATTCAGTGATTGCGATGTATCCTAATTCTTTAAATTTTTTAATACTCTCTTCAAGTTCTTCTTTAGTTGGGTAGTCAAGACCCCAGTGTCCTTGCATCCCTATTCCAGTTACTCGTATACCTTGATTTTGAATCTCATTTATAAGTTGAACAGCACCATCTGCTTTTGATGATTTATGTAGGTTATAATCATTATAATACAGCTCAGCATTTGGGTCTGCTTCATGGGCAAATTTAAATGCTTGGGCTACATAGTCGTCACCAATTATTTGATACCACAACGAGTTTCGCATAGAACCATCATCGTTCAAAGCTTCATTAACAACATCCCAAGCATTAATTTTTCCTTTATACCTTCCAACTACCTTATATATGTGGTTTTTCATTCTAATCAGTAATTCTTCACGAGAAAGTTTAGTGCCATCTTTGTGAAAAAACACCCAATCTGGGATTTGATTGTGCCAGATTAAAGTGTGACCAACCATGTGCATGTCATTTGACATCCCGAATTCAACAAATTTGTCAGAAAGATCGAAATAGAAACTATCGGGAGATGGTTGTAAATACATCCATTTCATTTCATTTTCTGGTGTAATTGAATTGAAGTGATTTTTTAAAATTGGAATCGCTCGCTTGTCATTATCAGTAAATTGATCACTATTTAGGGCAGCCCCGTAAAGGAATTTACCATCAAATGAAGTTTTAAGTGTTTTTTTGGTTTCTGTGTTCGCTCCACAGGCTAGTGTTACAATAAATACTGTAAATACAACATGTAACTTGTTCTTTATAGTTTTTACTGATTGGCTCTTTTTATTCTTTTTCAAATTAAAGGGACCCTTGAATTGTTTTAATACTATCATCATAGTTATACTCTAATTCAATTACTTTCATGCTTCTTAACCAAGTTATACCATTGGAGGGTAAGCAGTCATGATGGAATAAATACCATTTGTTTTTAAACTCAATGATACTGTGGTGAGTAGTCCAACCAATTACAGGTGTCAATATTGTACCTTGGAATACAAAAGGACCATAGGGATTATCTCCAGTTGCATAACAGATTTTATGAGTATCCCCTGTCGAGTATGAGAAATAATATTTATTCTTATACTTATGCATCCATGATGCTTCAAAAAACCTTCTATCTGTATCTCCTTGAGTAATTGATTCACCATTTTGATCAATAATTAGAATATCTTTTGGTGTTTCTGCAAAACCTGACATATCATCGCGCATTTTTGCGATTTTGGGGCCTAAAGCAGGAGAATTAGTTTCAGGAAGTTCGTTGTTATCATCATAAATATTATTTCGATATTTTTCTAGTTGGCCACCCCACAAACCGCCAAAATACATGTAAAAATTATTGTCATCCTCAAATAAACATGGATCAATACTAAAACTTCCTGGTATAGGATCGGGTGATGGAATGAATGGCCCAACAGGATCTTTAGATGTTGCGATCCCAATTCGAAAAATCCCATCTTTATCTTTTGCACTAAAATACAGGTAATAGGTATTGTTTTTAAAAGCAACATCTGAATCCCAAAGTTGTTTTGAAGCCCATGAGATATCCTTTAAATCTAGAATTTTGCCGTGATTTTTAATAGGTCCATTAATGTCATCCATTGAAAACGCATGATAATCTTTCATATTGAAATGATCACCGTTATCATTTTCTACCACATTGCTGTCCCAATCATGAGAAGGATATATATACACTTTCTCATTAAAAACATGCGCAGAAGGATCTGCCATGTAGTCATTTGGAAATAAATATCTAGCTTTTTTCATTTAGAAAATTAAATGAATTTATTGATAAGATTTTCTAACAACTCTTGTTTACCACTTATGGGCTGAATGTTTTGATTTTGTAAGGCATGTTGGAAAAGGTCTTCGAGTTTGAACTTACCTTCCTCAAATTCCTTTCCACTACCAGTGTCGAAAGAGTGATACCGCATTTTTCTAAGGTTCACAAACTCAGAATTTTCAAGTATATCATTAGCAACAAGTAAAGATCTTGCGAAAATATCTATACCGCCAATATGCGCATAGAATAAGTCTTCAAGGTCAGTTGAATTTCGACGTAGTTTTGCATCAAAATTAACTCCACCACCTTTAAGTCCTCCAGATAGTAACAAGACGAGCATAGCTTGAGTTATCTCAAATAAGTCAACAGGAAATTGATCTGTATCCCAACCATTCTGATAGTCGCCGCGGTTAGCATCAATACTACCTAATAATCCGTGATTTGCCGCAACTTGTAATTCATGCTCAAAGGTATGTAGGGCAAGAGTTGCATGATTGACTTCTATATTTAGCTTAAAATCATCGATTAAATCATATTTTTGAAGAAACCCTATAACTGTTGAAGCGTCGAAATCGTACTGGTGTTTTGTTGGCTCCATAGGTTTAGGTTCAATAAAGAATGTACCCTCAAAGCCATTGTTTCGAGCATAATCTTTACACATATGTAAAAAAGTTGCTAAATGATCTAGCTCACGTTTCATATTTGTATTAAGCAGCGACATGTAGCCTTCTCTGCCACCCCAAAAGACATAATTTTCACCACCTAACTTAATTGTTGCATCTAGTGCATTTTTTACTTGTGCACCAGCAAAAGCAACTACATCAAAATCAGGATTTGTAGATGCACCATTCATGTATCTGGGATGTGAAAAAAGATTCGCTGTTCCCCACAGTAACTTAACGCCTGAAATATCTTGTTTCTTTTTTGCGTAGTCAGTTATAAAATCTAGTCGTTTACTAAATTCTTCTAAGCTTTCACCTTCATCAATTAAATCCACATCATGAAAGCAATAATAAGACAAGTCTAATTTTGTGATAAATTCAAATGCAGCATCCATCTTATCTGTCGCTCTTTTATAAGGGTCTTCTTCCTTTAGCCATGGAAATATTTTGGTACCAATGCCAAATGGATCACTACCGACACTGGTGAGTGTATGCCAATATGCAACAGCAAATTTGAAATGTTCTTGCATTGTTTTACCAGCTACCACCCGATTTTTATTATAAAACCTATACGCTAATGGATTATCTGTGTCTTTACCTTCATATTCAATTTTAGAAATACCCTCAAAATATTCGCGATCTCCTATTATTGGCTTCATAATATAGTATGGTGTTTGTTATGGTTAATTATCAATAAATGAATGTTTTGAAATGGTTTCTTTCCATCCTTCAAATGATTCTTTATATATACTGGAAAGCTCAGAGTTTGGTTCTATTACTTCTAGTAATTGTAAGTCATCAAAAGTCTCTTCCATCGTTTCAAAAATCCCAAAGCCTAATGCTGCACCTCGTGCTGCACCAGTAGCTCCATCTGTATTGAATATTTCTAATGGGGTGTCTGTGACATTTGCAAATATAGTTTTGAAAATACTACTTAGAAATAAGTTTGCGTTGCCTGCTCTAATTGTATTTCTATTTATGTTTAGATCTGATAGCATTTCAAATCCTAGATTAAGTGCATATATAATTCCTTCTACTGCTGCTCTTAGTATATGTCCAGTTTCATGTTGGTTAAAATCTAAATTTAAAAGGTGGGACCCGATTAATTTGTTTTCAAAAATTCTTTCCGACCCATTTCCGAATGGGAGGCATAACAAACCTTCAGCACCAACAGGTACAGATTTTACCATCTCATTCATTTCAGCATAATCAATATTTAGATTCTTAGTATTAAGTAATTTTTTGAGCCAACTATACAAAATACCAGTTCCATTCACACAGATTAAAACACCGTTTGAAGGCTTTTTTTGAGCGTCATTTACATGTACAAAAGTATTTATGCGAGATTTAATATCATATGTTTTTTTATTTGAAACAGCATAGATTACTCCTGAAGTACCAGCTGTTGCTGCTATCTCACCTTCATTGAGTACATTAAGTGAGAACGCATTGTTAGGTTGGTCACCTGCTCTGTAGGTAATTTTAACATCTTCATTCAATCCAAGTTTTGTCGCAAGTTCCTTTTGAATTTTTAAAGCGCTACCTATTGAAGGCACTATTTCAGGAATTAGCTCCTTAGAGATATCGTATATGTTTAATACTTCTTCACTAATACATTCATTTTCATAATCCCAGAAAACACCTTCCGAGAGTCCTGATTTTGTTGTAGTGATTTCACCAGTTAGTTTCATGACAAAATAATCGCCAGGCAACATTATTTTATATATCTGATCAAAAATTTCAGGTTCATTAGTCTTTACCCAAGCTAATTTTGAGGCGGTAAAATTACCTGGTGAATTCAAAAGGTGAGTTAAGCAATAATTTTGTCCTATTGATCTAAAAGCTTTTTCGCCTAAGTCAACAGCTCGACTATCACACCATATTATGGAAGGCCTTAATAATTTTTTCATTTTATCTACAACAACTAATCCATGCATCTGGTATGATATGCCAATGCCCAAGATAATTTTGGTGTCAATAGTTTTTTGCTTGATTAAAATTTCATAAGCTTCCAAAAATTTTTCCCACCAATCTTCAGGATTTTGTTCAGCCCATCCTGACTTTGGAGATGTGATTCCCATCTCAATTTTAGGATGAGATATAGACCCTACTGTTGTTCCTTTTATTGGATCATACAATGATAATTTAATAGAAGAGCTACCAAGATCAATTCCTAAAAACATTTATATTTGGTTATTTTAGGCCGTTTAATACCTAGACTTATTTGTTAATTTGATCCTTAAAATGTAAAAAACCGATCATATTCTAATGTAGGTAAATAGGTTGACAAAAAATAGTAGCTGAGCAAAATTTCCTTCTGAACAGCTATTATTTTGCTCATATTATTTGTTTTATGATTAACATTTATTACTATAAAACAAATCAAAATTTAATTTTTTACTATGGGTTTAAATCGTCGAAATTTTTTAATGAAGTGCGGCGCCTTAGGTTTGACAGCAAGCACGATACCAGCTTTATTCTATTTAGGTAATGATGATAAAAAAAAGAATATAATATTTATTATAGTCGATGATTTACGACCCCAACTTGGGGCTTATAGAGAGTCATTACAATTACATGGGAATAACTTAATTCAAACCCCAAATATTGATCTATTAGCTAAGGATGGTACTGTATTTGAAAGAGCATATTGTTCAGTGCCAGTTTGCGGAGCATCTAGGCTCAGTTTGTTGACAGGTTCAAGACCTTATAAATTACCAAACCAACCATATGGACGACATTGGGCTTATTATTCAAGACTAAATCTTGAAGCTACCGCGTCACACTATGATTTTACTGAACCTGCTGGTCTTAATAATCCTGGAAATAGTGTAACTATGCCACAGCATTTTAAAAATAATGGTTATAAAACATTATCAATTGGGAAAATATATCATAATGTTGATGATGATAAAGAGGCTTGGGATGATTTAGTGAAATTGCCAGGTGAGACTTGGCGTGATATACCAGCATTTGAGATAGGAACAGAGGAAAAAGATGATGACTATTATGTAGATGGTAGAACTACAAAATATGTTATTGATAAGATAGTGGATTTAAAAGAAGATAATTTCTTTTATGCTGTTGGTTATGCTAGACCTCATCTACCGTTCAATTGTCCAAAAAAATATTGGGATATGTATCCTGAAGAAGAAATTGAATTACCACCAAATTTTACAAATCCAGTAAATGCACCTGATGAATCTATCCATAATTTTGGTGAGTTACGAAATTACACTGGGGTAGAATTCAGTGATGAATCTCAGAATTATGTTACTGATGAATATGCCAAACAATTAATTCGTGGATATTACGCTTGCACAAGTTACGTTGATGCTCAGATCGGTAGATTAATGGATAAATTGAAAACAACTTACAACAATAAAGGGGAGTTACTTTATGATCAAACTACAATTGCATTAATTGGTGATCACGGTTGGAATTTGGCAGAACATAATTTATGGTGTAAACACTCAAACTATAACACTTCTATTCAATCACCTTTAATTATTCGTGATCCTGATATTAAGGGTGGAAAAAAAGCTAATTCTCTAGTAGAGTTTGTAGATTTATATCCAACATTCAGTGATTTAGCTGGTTTAGAAAGGCCGAAATCTACTATTGATAATGATGGATCTGAATTCAATCTACATGGGACAAGTTTAGTACCATTAATGCAAAATCCAAATCAAGAATGGAAAAAAGCGGTATTTAGTAGATATCATTATGGTGATACTATACGTACAGACCGATATACTTATTCAGAATTTGTTAATCAAAGTGATAGTGTGCTAAATATTATGTTATTTGACCATGTTATAGACCCTCATGAAAATTATAATATAGCAGATATTAATCCTGAACTAGTGAACGCTTTAAGTGAATTACTTGGTAATGGCGCTATAGGAAAACGTAATTCATGGCGAAAATTTGTTGATACTTCACAAAAAAATAAGCCGGTACTTAGAGATTTAAATTTACCGAAAGCAATATATCCAGCTGAAAATTATCCCGGTAACGGTCAGGTATTCTAATTATACACATTAATCTATATTTGTTTTTTCTAGTCAAATGATCTTACATCTTGCCATGAAACTCATTTTTTTATGAAAGTCACATTAGAAACTATTTCAAAAGAAACCGGATTCTCTGTTTCTACTATTTCACGAGCACTAAGAGCTGAGGGTAGAATATCAGAAGTAAATAGAAAAAAAATACTTGCAAGTGCACATAGACTTGGATATCCACTACCAGTAAGTAGAAATAAAAATCGTAAAAATCGGCTACCTTATTTTGCACTTATTACAGACTATAAGACAGGCGAGTTTTATTCTTCATTTTGTGTTGGATTTGTGAATGCTGCAAGAAAAAAAAATGTCTCAATCAGTCTTTTTAGTATTAAACCAAATTCGAATGCTTTATTTCAACTAATTAATGATCTACAGTCTCTTGGCTTTGCCGGAGCAATCATATTCGTTCCAAAATTAAAACAGGAACAATATGAACATCTGTTAATTTCTACTCCAACAGATTTTCCAATTATTTCTTGTTCTAATATCGATAATTCTGTCATTGATACTGTAACATTTGATGCATATCAAGGTGCAACATTAGTAGCAAAGCATTTTCATGAAAGTGGATTCGAAAAGTTTGGCATTATTGAAGGTCCAAAGATTATGCCTGAATCAAGATTTAGAACAAATGGTTTTAATGATTTCATTAAACATGTAGCCCAAAAAAAAATACTTTGGAACTTTCAAGGAGATTATTCTATTGAATCGGGCTCAGACGCATTCTATGCTTACAATAAATTAAATAGTATAAACAAACCAGACGCTATTTTTGTGACTAATGACGCTATGGCTATTGGTTTTATGGAAGCTGCAAGAAGAGAAGGAGTAAGTATACCAGAAGATGTTGCAATTTGCGGGTATGATAATCTACCTGCTTGTGACAATCACTTCCCAAAAATATCTTCTGTAGATACTAACTATGAGCTGTTAGCTGAGAATACAATTGACAACTTATTATCTCGCGTTAATAAAAATAAAGCACATCAAGGAATTGTTAGTTTAGTTCCTGTTCAATTAGTAGTAAGAGAATCAAGCCAAAACAATTACAGTAATGACTGAGTATTACAGTAGGAAGAAATTTGTTAGTAAATTTGGTAAAGCAGCTTTAGCCTCTATATTTTTAAGTAATTGCAAAAATAAAATACGTGATACAAACATAGTATTTATACTGTCTGATGACCTTTCAAAATATGATGTTAGTTGTTATGGTAATTCAGCAATTAAAACCCCAAATATTGATAGAATTGCAAAAGAGGGTTTAAAATTTCATAGTGCATACACTCCAACAGCCATGTGCGCGCCAGCTAGAGCATCATTATATACTGGTTTATATCCTCACAGAAATGGGGTCCATATGAATCATGGTAGTACAAAATCGTCTGTCTTGTCATTACCCATTTATTTAAATGAACTAGGCTATAGAGTGGGTTTATCAGGAAAAAAACACATCTATCCGTTAGATGTGTATCCTTTTGAGTATATGAGTGATGATAAAGATTCTATTGATGACTTTATCGGAAAAAATGATACTCCATTTTGTTTGATTTTTGCGTCAAATGAGCCTCATGGACCTCATAATAAAGGAAATTATAGTCCCAAAGATGTTTCTGTTCCACCTTATCAAATAGACACTCAAGAGACTAGGGAATTACTAGCAAACTATTATGCTGATATTGATATTCACGATAAGGAAGTTGGGGTAATTCTTGATTTACTTGACAAACATAATCTAACATCTAATACAATTGTATTCTTTGCAAGTGATAATGGATTTGAATTATTTGCTAAATGGACATGCTATGAGGCGGGCTTAAATGTCCCATTTTTGGTTCGATGGCCTAATAAAATTAAACCAGGTACCAAAACTAATGCAATGATTAGTTTTGCTGATTTTGTACCTACTCTTATTGATATTGCTGGAGGTCAAGTCCCTCGCTATTTAGATGGAAAGAGTTTCAAAAGTGTACTACTAAATGAAAAGTTGACTCATCATAAGTATATATATGGTACACATACAAATAGAGGTATTTGGTCTGGAGAGACTTATCCAATTCGTTCAATCAGGAATAAAAGGTATAAATACATTCAAAATTTATATTCTGAAGGTAAGTTTACCTGTATACCTACTAATGGTTGGGATTACAATGAAGAAAATGCGAGTGAAGTTTTCAAGTCTTGGAAGAAGAAAGCACTAATGGATGATTTTGCAGCAAAAAGAGTTATACATTTGCAAAAAAGACCACCTGAAGAATTATATGATCTAGATAAAGATCCGTATGAACTTAATAATATTATTAACAAGAAAGGTGTGAGTGATATTGTAGTTGAACTAAAATCAGAACTCCAATCTTGGATGGAACAACAAGGTGATTTTGGTTTAGAATCAGAACTACAAGTGGAAAAAAAGCCTCCTAAAAAAGCAGATTATTAAATTTTTTTTAATTTACATATACCCATAACTTTCTTTGGTGCTATCGCCTATATCAATTTTATCGTAGAGCAATTGTACGCCCAGTATGGTAACCCCAAAAAGTACAGCTCCGACCATTAATACCACATTTTCAAGCCCTAAATAGTTAAAGGATACACGCAGTAGTACAGTGGTAATGACAAATCCAGTGTTTCGGATAATGAGACTATAACGATCGGTGAATTTAAGTGATGCTACTAAAATGAGCACATCAACAATGATTAATATATCAAAGAAATCGTGATAAAATACCGTGTTAAAGTCTATTAGTTTTTGCTGCCCGTCAATAAGTATATGGTAGATATCTAAAGACCACTTAAAAAAGCTAACACTAGCTAAGCCAATGAATACAGGTACCAACAATAAACAGAGTAACTTTTTATAGCTTTTAAACTGGCTAAGAGATTCTGAAGCCTGATGAACCTTCCGTTTAATGAGGAAATATCGATAGAAAAATATGAGGGTAAACAATACTAAAATACCAAGAATATCATACAATAGGGGCAGGTTTTCAGCTTGGAATAGTATTTCACTCTGCACATTAATTTTGGAAATATCTTTAAAAACCCGACGTATAAGTATTAAAGAAATAATTTCAAATTGTTTCCCGATTGAAATGGCAAAAGACCGAGGTAAATAATAGATAAGTAGATATACCTCGTAGATTAGGATGAATGAAAATGGTGTATAAACCGCCGAAATGGGGTTTGCTAAATAATCTTCAAAGCCTACAAGCTCTACTATGCCTAGAGTATTTACTAATAAAATGAGACTCAGATGAATAACAAAACCAGCCGAAGCGATAAAAATGACCCAGGATTCGAGGCGTTGTTTGAGTTGGTCATTAAAAAAAAGGCCAAAAAGGGTATCTACTTTTTTCATATAAGCTAGTGTAGTTTGATATTAAGTAATATGGCTAAATTTTTACCAATTTCAATATCTAAGATGTTATCATTTTGAACTTTGAGTGATGACATTTTTTAGTATATATGGGTCAATAATTGGTTCTAAGTGAGCAGGATGTGTTGCAGATTTTGCTGATAAGTGAATACTTTTAAAGCCTGCGTCTAAGAAAAGAGGCGCATTTTTGTCGTTTATACCACCACCGGGCATTACTTCTAGTGAAGTACCTGCTACTTTTTGTAAATCTTGAAGCAGATCAATTCCTAAAGCAGCAGTGGGTTGTTGCCCCGAGCTCAATATTCGGTTAAAGCCCGCTTCTATCAGATGTTCTAATACATTGAATGGCTCTGCTACCTGATCGAATGCTCTATGAAAAGTGAGTTCTAGGCCCTGAGTTAAGGTTCGCCATTGGCGTAGAAGGGCTGGGTCAACCCCTTTTTCCCTATTCATATGCCCTACCACAATTCCTGCTATAGAAAACTTATGGGCTTGATGTATCGCCTCATCAATTCGTTTCAGATCAGAAGTAGAATAAAAAAAATCTCCCTCTCTGGGCCGGATGAGAACGTGAATGGGGATTGCATGTGATTCACAAACCTCTTGTAGTAGTTCTAAACTAGGGGTTAAACCATCTTGTAATAGATTTTGACACAGCTCCACACGTGAAGCGCCTAATTTTTCGGCAATTTGAACCGAGTACACACTATTGCAGCAAACTTCTATGTTCATATAGGATGGATGTTACGTTAAATAGCGTTTGGCAGCCGCAATGACGGAAAGGGCTTGTACTTTTTCTTTGCCATTACCATTTGTATACAACTTATGAATATGCTCTCTCATTTCTGTTTCATCGATTAGGTCTAGATACATATTGAAATAGCTGTTCAAAAAAGAGTGTAATTGAGCTTCAGTGGCGAACCAATAATCTATTGGAGCCATAAAGTGAGGGTTTCTGGTGGGTTGACCGAATTGTATTATTTCCGATAATTTCCAAACCCAAGTTCGCAGAGGGAGTGATTTTGAGCCAATCCGAATAGATTTGGCGGTTATTTTTGCTCGGGTTCGTTCCCAGATATAATTCGACGCCTCTGGGTAATATTGGGTAATCCAATGGATGTATAATTTGTGCTGAGTACGTAGTTCGATTGGGAGTTGAAGACAGAAATTAAACAAATCAAAGTCATAAAATGGAGAGTAACTTTCGGTTAGGGCATACACAGACATAAGGCCCATATTCATTCCATAAAGTCCTCTTAGCATAATTTTATGGTGCTCTAAGTTTCCGTAATTTGGTTTAAATCCAGAATCCACTAATTGGTTAGAAAAACGCAGTGAGTTTGCCCCACTTAATGCAGAGAAATGAGTTGGATTGTTTGGGGTTTGTAGATAGCTCCCAATAACCACGTCTCCTAGCATTCCAGTATGGAGCATTCCCAGAGAAGTACTTGAATTTTTAGTGATGATTTCATGCAAAATCCGTCGAGTATGAGCCTGACCATAATACACGACATTTCCTCCTGTGTGTTGAGTGACTTCATCTAAATCTCGAAGCATATCTCCTCCATCTAATGGCATGAAATGCCATTTATGTTCTAAGTCATGAGCAATTTTTTGGGCAATAGTATGATCTAAGGAATTTTGTTGGGCAAAACAGAGATTGAGTTGGTTTGTATAACCCATTTCATGAGCTACCCAACTTGTCATTCGTGAATCAAGCCCGCCGCTTAATGAAACAAGGGAAGTTTTTGCCTTGTTGGTGTCACGATCGAATGCTCTTTTTATGGCCGCCCGAAACAATAGATCCACCTGCGCAGCAGCATCATCCAGAGAGAGAGTTGAACTGTTAGCGGGTAAGGAATAGTATTTGTGGAGCTCTAGGGTTGCTCTAGGTGCTATTTTCTGTTTATTTGTTCGGCTAGCAATGGTGGCCGTATAGCCAATGGGTAATCGCTTGATAGGATTAAATAAGGTGTCCGATTCGAGAACAAATCCATAGCTCAGTAGCTGATAAAATCCTAACGTTGACCAGCTTAAGGGTTGAATGGCTTTAATTTTTTGGGTGAGTAGATCGTAGTTATTTGAGATATGCCAACCATTAGAAAGGTAGGCGTAATATAATGGTTTCGTGCCTAATGGGTCGCTGAATAGAGTCCATTGGCTTGCTTTGGGTGACCAGTAAACTCCTGCGTAGCTACCTCTCAAATGCAGGGGGGCGTGTGCATCAAAATTATCGAAGGCCTTTGTTACGATAGATAGTTCATCGGCAGAATCCGTTTTCTGAGTGAATACAAATCCTGAAAAATATAGACGATCTAAGTTGTTGACTTGAGTGGTGGCTTCGCTGAGGTGTACATAAAATGGTGTGGCCACGGAACTTGGTTTAATTTCTATTAAGGGTTTTTTGTAAAAGCGAGTAGAGGTGCGAGAAGGTTTTGGAGTCGTAGAGGTATATAAGTCCTATTTGTAGGGTCATAGCTAGGATAAGACTTAGGGTTATAGCGATGAAATTAGGTGCGTCGAATATGGGTTTAAGTCCGAAATGTACCCCAAAAGCAAGGGTTAAAAAACTTAGCAGGGGGCGATAAAATTCTTTGAGATAGTGAACGAAGGATACGCCAATCATAACTCTTATTTGGACAAGCCATAGAGGATATAATAAGCCAAAAGCTAAAATTAATAAACTATAAGCCACTCCTTGTATACCGCCTAGAAAAATCCCAATAAGTAGTGCGCCAGGCGTGATCGATGCACGAAATAAGGTCCAATAAAAACCTATGTCTGTACGTCCCGTGGCTATTTGTAAGCTGCCCACTGGATTGGTGATCGAAAGAATTCCAAAGTAGATGGATAAGGTGAATAGTAGCAGAGATCCTGATGTATAGCTTGGCCCGTATATCACATATAGTATTTCATAAGATCCAATAGCAAAGACTAAATAGAGAGGAAAGTTTAAGTACGCTAGGTAACGTGTTATAAGCAGATAGGTCGTTTTTTGTTTTTCTGGCTCTTGTTGCAGTGATGCAAGCCAAGGGCTTAATACATTGGTAATGATAGGGTTGACAACATTGAATAAACGCAGAACTAATTGTTTGGTTAGGCTGTAAAGACCTAATACTTCCATACCAAGAATCTTACCTATGATAAGTACATCCGTTTCTTTGGAGATAAAATCGAGCAAACGACTACCCATTTGGAATTTACCTATGTTCACAAAGGGTTTTACTTCTGACCAACTAAAATGTAGATGAATTGGGTTCTGCTCGAGCCGTAAAAAAAGATAGCACAGGTTAGCAATGAGTGAGGCCAATAGGGCTGAGTATACCAAACTAAACACTCCATAGCCTTCAAGTGCAAGGTAGATGGCCAATAACAATGAGGTTATGTAGGCGCTTATCTCTACGATAGCAATAGGTTTAAATAAAAACTGTTTTTGAAGGTAGGTTCTATGCTGACGACCGATGGCTAAAAAGATAATATTTGCACCTAGGATTGGAAGAATGAGTTCAAGGGATGCTTCTTGATAGAATAAAGCGATCCACGGGCTTGCAGTCCATAGAGCTCCAAATAAAATTAGAGATAGGGTAATATTTAACCAGTATACACTACTAAGCTCTTTGTCTGTGGCATTTTGAATGTGCAGGATTGCGGCATTTAAACCGGCGTCTACAAAAAGAAAAGAGAATTCAATACTAACCAAGGCAAGAGCTACCAGTCCAAAATCGTCTTTGCTTAGAAAACGAGTTAACAGAACAATCTGGGCAAGTTGAAAAATTACCTTTCCTACTTTCTCAATGAATGACCACTGGAAGCTATGTAAGGATTGATGTTGGCTAATTGTATCCAATAGGGCTGTTTAATGCGTTCGTACTAAAGTAAAGAATTAGGGGTAATAAATTACTCTATTTACGATTTTGGAAATTAGTTGGCAGTTATTTCAGTGTTAAAAATAGTTGCTATTTAGTTTCTAAAAGTAAATTTTATTCTATAATAGTTTGAGTTAAGATTTTGAGTTAAAATAAAGTAGTACAATTACGAGTAGGTGCTAGAAAATAAGTATATGAGCCAAATAAAAATATACGAGCTGATTCCAAGTAAGAAAGCAAAGCTGTTTGAAGAGGGTAACTAGGGGCTTCAAGGCTTTGTCATTCGTACTAAAAGGAGTAGCTTGGATGAGAGATATAAGGTCATAGAGATTAAACTGTCCATTATTGAGACGGCATAAATCGGTTTTGAATACCGTTATTTAAAGTCGTATTTTTCTAGATTGTTAAATTTTATCAATCTAGAGGTTTAGGTGTTGATTTAAATAAGCCATTATGGCTAACCATCAACACGAAACAGTGAAACAAATTAAGCGGAGCAAACGTGGAAATAAAGGTAAATGACCTGACTTCGGTCGACAAAGAAATTACCATCTTAGCAAATAGAGAAGATCTTCAGCCTAAATTTGACCAAGCATACAAGGGTATACGTCCGAAAGTTAGTTTGCCTGGTTTTCGGCCAGGTAAGGCGCCAATTGGGCTCATTAAGAAAAGATATGGTCAAGAAATAGAGATCGAAGAGATCAACAAATACATTCAAGAAGTGTTTGAAACCAAAGTGGTTGAGGCGCACGACCCAGTGGGTGAAACTCAGATGATCGATTTTCAATGGGAAAATAATGAACTAGAGGTAACCTTCAAAATCGGCACCAAACCAACGGTGGAATTAGCTGACCTGAGCAAAATTAAGGTTACATCTATGGTACACGATGTATCTGACGCTGAAGTGGATGAGGAAATAGCACGAGCAATAGAACGCGAAGGTAATTGGGAGGATGTAGATAACGCCATCGGTTCAGAGTCTAAAATTATGGCAGATGTAAGTTCCTTGGATGAAGAAGGAAATCTGGTTGATGGAGATACCGATACGGATCAAAACATCGATATGCGTCAAGAATCAGCAGCAGGTTTTTTGAAAACTCTTAAGGGAAAGAAAACCGGCGATATGGTTGATATGACTTTAGAGGAAGATGGAGAAACCGATCGCTTTCGTGTCGAAGTAAAAAAGGTTCAAGCCTTGCACAAAGCAGAGATGAATGAAGAGTTTATTGCTAAACAAACCAATAATGAGGCAAAAACAGAGGATGAGTATCGAAGCTTTATTAAAAGTAAGATGCAGGAATATTTCGATCAGTCATCAGATGATTTTTTCAAGAATGACGCGGTGCAAGCAATGGTAGATGCCCATGAATTTGATGTACCTGAAGCGTTTGTTGCCCAAGTTAAAGAATCCTATGTGGATCGTTTAAAACAGCAATATAGTAACCAGTTGCCCGATGGATTTGATACCGATTCTTACAAAGAAGAAATGAGCGGGCAGGCTAAAACAGAAGCTAAGTGGTATTTTATCAACATGCAGCTGCAAGAAAAGTATAATGATATTGAAATTACCGCTGATGATATTGATGCTCAATTAGGAATGGAGGCTGCTCGTTACGGGTTAACAGCAGAACATCTTAAAGGGTATTATGCCCAAAACCCAAACATGCTAGAAAGTTTACGAAACACCATTAGAGATAATAAAGTGTTTGAAAAACTTAAAGAGGAAGTGCAAATTGAAGAGTTGAGTAAAGACGACTATAAAGTGTATCAAGAAAAAAAGCAGGAGCAGAAGTAAATCATGATTAAACAGCCTATTTATCAACAACCAATGTATAGTGGAATGAACAACATAGAGGACAATTTGGCTCCAATGGTAATCGAAACAACATCTAGAGGCGAGCGCGCCTATGATATTTACTCGCGTCTACTTAAAGATCGAATTATCATTTTAGGCTCCCCTATCAATGATGTAGTTGCCAGTTCTATCGTAGCTCAGCTCTTGTTTTTAGAATCCGAAGATCCAGAGAAAGATATCAATCTTTATGTGAATAGTCCGGGTGGTGTGGTTTCTGCAGGTTTAGCTATTTATGATACTATGCAGCACATAAAGTGTGATGTGGCTACCACCTGCATGGGCATGGCCGCTAGTATGGGCGCAGTCTTGTTAACGGCAGGAGCAACGGGTAAGAGAAGCTCTTTGCCGCACGCAAGAGTGATGATTCATCAACCACTTGGTGGGGTTCAAGGACAAGCCAGTGATATTGAAATTGAGGCCAAAGAAATTATCCGGATTAAGCAGGAATTGAGTCAAATTATAGCGGATCATTCAGGAAAAAGTTTGGATGAGGTTATTAATGACTCCGATCGTAATAAATGGATGTCTGCGGACGAAGCCAAAAGCTATGGTCTGGTGGATAATGTAATTAGCCGAGTAGATTCAAAAAAATAAACGTCTTTATGAGCGATAAAGAAAAGAATAACGATATCGTCAATTGTTCGTTTTGTGGGCGTTCTAGCCTGGAAGTGAATAGTATGGTAGCGGGGCCTGGGGTATATGTGTGTGACCGATGCGTTGAGGATGCATCGAGCATAATTAAGAGTGATTTAGCTTCTCTTGCAAAGCGGAGAGAGAAGCCTTTTCAACCGGTATTAAAGCCCATTGAAATCAAAGCAAAACTAGACGAGTATGTTATTGCTCAGGAGTTTGCAAAAAAAACCTTAAGCGTTGCGGTTTATAATCACTATAAACGCATTGGAGCTGAATTTTCAGATGAGGAAGATACTACAATTGAGAAAAGTAACATCGCCTTGTTAGGTCCAACTGGTAGTGGGAAGACCTTATTAGCACGGACATTGGCTAAGGTAATAGATGTCCCATTTACTATTGCAGATGCGACGGTTCTAACCGAGGCTGGGTATGTAGGGGAAGATGTTGAAAGCATCTTGAGTAACTTGTTACAAGCAGCTGATTACGATGTAGAGCGAGCGAAACGTGGAATCGTATATATTGATGAAGTAGATAAAGTTGCTAGAAAAAGTGATAATCCTTCTATTACTCGGGATGTAAGTGGCGAGGGTGTTCAGCAGGCATTACTGAAAATATTAGAAGGGACGGTGGCTAATATTCCGCCAAAAGGAGGTAGAAAGCACCCTGAGCAGAGCTTTATTCAACTAGACACCACTAATATTCTATTTATATGTGGTGGTGCTTTTGCGGGTCTTGAGCAAATTATTGCGCGACGACTCTCCACTTCGGCCATGGGTTTTCATTCTGAAGAGCAGGTGAAGTTTGATAAGGATAATCCTGAGATTTTCACTCATGTTGAACCCGAAGATTTACAGCATTTTGGATTGATACCAGAACTCATTGGTCGCTTACCAGTGATATGTGGACTTCATGAATTATCCGATTTAGCACTCATGGATATATTGAGTACTCCTAAAAATGCACTAGTTAAGCAATATAAAAAGTTGTTTAGCTTAGAAAATGTCGAGTTGGCCTTTGAAGAGGAGGCTTTAAAAGCTATTGTCAATAAGGCCAAAACTCGTAAAACAGGTGCACGTGGACTTAGGTCGATTATGGAAAGTTCCATGCTCGATATCATGTTCACTCTTCCGTCTATGAAGCAGGTAAAGCGATGTGTGATTACACGTGAAACCATTGAAAAACAGGCTCCTCCGGTGTATGAAAAACAGAAAGCCTCAGCTTAAATAGTGTTTGCTGTGGATTTTTAGTTTATTTCCGGCTGTTCATTGCATTCATTAAATAGTTATTATGAAGTTATTCGATCGAACAGGCCCTACAAAGTGGATACTTGTACTACTACTGGTTTTTCTTGGCCTAGATTCAGTGGTGTACAATCAGTATTTGATAAATAGAATACTTGAACAGGAAAGAGCCAGCGTACAGTTATGGGCTAAAGCACTTGAGTTCAACGCTTTACCTATACATCAGGAGTCCAGCCGTTTACTTCTTAATGTGATTGATCAATTAGAATCCCAAAAAGCTACTCCAGATAGTCTAATTCAGATGTTGGAAGAAGTAGAAGGGTTGCGTAGTACGCAAAATTTTGTCACCGATGAACTTATTTTAGATAACAGAGGTAGTTTTAAATTACCGGCGGTCTTAGTAGATGATAATGACCACCCTCTTGAATATCTATTACTCGATGAGAAGGGGGAGCAAGTAGTTGAATATAGTTTTAGAAATGTTCGTAGTACGAACGTTGAAACAGAAGAAAAAAGACTCGCTTATGTTCAAAAACTAAAAAATATGAATCCTCCTATTCCCATTACCGTGGGAGATGGTGAAGAAGCTCTTCGTCAATATGTATATTATGGAGAGAGTACGGTGGTACAAATTTTACGTTATGTACCAGCTATCCAAATTGTTGTGATTATGCTACTTTTTTTCATTGGCTACACGAGTTTGGTTAGTATTACCCGGATGGAACAATCTAATTTATGGGTAGGAATGGCGAAGGAGGCCGCACACCAATTAGGTACGCCTATATCCAGTTTACTTGGTTGGATTCATTTATTCCGAGACGATTTATCTGAGCAATCAGAACAACATTCTCTGCTAAATGAAATTGAAAAGGATGTATATCGCTTAAAAGGTGTGGCTGAACGTTTTGGTAAAATTGGATCTAAGCCTGAACTTAAGCCTCTCGAGATAGCACCGGTATTGGATGGGGCGATTAAATATATGGAAAGAAGGTTGCCCAAAATAGCAGGTGAAGTGAACATCAAAACAGATCTACAAGCTACTGGATTGGTTGAGTTAAATTCTGAATTATTGCAATGGGCTGTTGAGAATCTTATGAAAAATGCGATGGATGCCCTACAAATGACCCAAGAATCATCCAACAATGGCATTACCATAAGAAGCTATACAGAAAGTAACAGAATGGTTTTAGAAATAGCAGATACTGGTATTGGCATGGATGCAGCGACTAAGAAGAATATATTTAGGCCAGGATATTCCACCAAAAAAAGAGGTTGGGGGCTAGGTCTTAATTTGACTAAACGAATTGTCGAGGAATATCACGGAGGTGAATTAACGGTCACTAAAAGTGAACCAGGCGTGGGTACCACCATGCAAATTAGACTAAAGCTAGTCTAAAGTATTAGCACAATACAGCTTTTAATCGTCTGTGTATCCATGTTTCTTGGCGTGCTCGTATAATTCTGTTTTCAACAAATTTCTACCCCTGTGCAATCGCGAGCGAATGGTTCCAATGGGCACATCCAGCATATTGGATATTTCTTCATAGGTAAATCCGTCTACATCACATAGTAAAACGACCGTTCGAAAATCTTCTGGGAGTTTAGAAAGTGCTTTAGAGAACTGATCATCCATTTTGTCACGGAAAATGAGATGTTCTAAATCGGTTGTTTCTGTTCGTTCTGCACGAACATTTTCGTAGAATGCTGCCACTTCTTCATAGTCTACTTCTTGTGGCTTTTTTAGGTTTCTACGATAGTTGTTTATGAATGAATTTTTGAGGATTCGAAATAACCAAGCTTTGGCATTGGTTCCTTTCTCATAGCTATCAAAAAATCGAAAAGCCTTAACTATGGTATCTTGTACTAAGTCTTCCGAATCACTTGGATCGGTTGTTAAGCGAAGTGCAAAATTGTACAAAGAATCTAAGTGAGGTAGAATCTCCTCATTAAATGCCTGCTGTTTGTTGCCTTGTCTTTTACTCAATTCGACCTCGTTATCTATTGCTTGATACTTCTTTTTTCTTAAAAATCTAAATTAATGTACGACTTTCCTTATTAACCAAATTAAATGAACTATTTGCTAATCTTCACCTTACGGTTATGATTTTATTAATTTGAGGTATCGATTAACTCAAGCGCCCAGAAAAATAATAACTATCACATCGTATAAAGCATGGGTCCAGGCTGCGACTCCAAACCCTCGCCAAACATATATTCCGTTAAGAATAACTCCGAATAGAAACCTAAACAAAAATGAGCTCATGGTAAAGGGGTCACCCATATTTCCAGTATAATGCACTGCGCTAAAGAGTACTGCGGATAAAAGTATCGCTGAGATGTAACTAGCCCACGATTTTGCACCAAACCATATGCTAAAAATCCAGATAAATAGGTTAACTAAGAGAACCCTAAAGAAAAGTTCTTCATATAAACCAGCCCCTAATGAGAGAGCAAGTTCTTGAGTGTAAGACAATTGCACAGTCGATCCAGTCGATTGCTCTGCCATGCCAGGTAGTATCCAATTGGTCAATGATGAACTTACGAATGCAACTAAAATGGCCCAAAACATCGACTCTACCAATATAACACCAAAATAACTCACCCTTAGCTCATTTAATTCCCCTCTTTTGCGGATTAAAATAAATATTCCTGCAATTAGGATGAGAAGAAGACTAATGTTGAGTGCATCTAACCCAATTAATTGCAATAATTGTTTAAACCACACATCGACACTTATTCGAATCACTACATCAGTGGTAGGTGCCGTTAACAGAATGAGTACTTCATAGATAATGAACAAAGGAAGTGCGGCTAAAAAGCTATATAAAAGACCTTTGGTCAACACATGATAGCGATGAACAGGCGATGTATACACTTTCGGTTCCACTAGATTTCGTCCAGTGTAAAGATACGAGCTGTTTTAGGAGGGGCAATCCCATCGATGCTTGAGCTAAGAACAGGCTCATTATATCCTAGTAATTCATAGGCTTGCTTGGATAATTGTAAAACATTTTCGGTGGTTCTATCATTTATGCGAATATAAATCCCACGACCATTAACGGGATTTTCAACATATACCACTTGTCCTAAGCGGATACTAGCGTGTGCTGCCGTAAGTTCTTCTGGATTGTATAATTCACCGGTAGTGGTAGTATTTGCTTTGTCGGACTCTTTATACACACTTATTGCGACTTGACCGACATCTATGATAAAGGCCGATTTTGTGTATGGGTTGGCATAATTTCTTGAAGGAGGCGCCAATATAGTTATCTTTTGACCAGGATCTAGTCGGTCGATATTTACGTCAGGATTGAGGTAGGTTAACTCCTTTCTGCTCATCTGAAAGGTTGTGAGCAAACTATCTAGGGGTAATTTAGGGGGAATGGTGTAGATAAGAAAAGCACCCTGGGGTGCAGACCCTTGCTCGAAATTTACTGCAACTGGTGCTACACTATCGACCACTTTTTTTACCGTGAGGCGCTGCCCAACCCGGATAATATCAGATTCCAGTTCATTTAACGTTTTAAGTTCTACAACACTCATATCATGAGCTCCAGCAATACGAATGAGGTTGTCCCCACTCTTAACAATATAAAACTCAGTGGTTTCTATATCGGTTGAGCGGATAATAGATGCCCCAGTTTCTATCGCTTCGTTTTGTGTTTCAATGGTTGATGGAGACCATTCTGTAGGTAAATAGAGTAATTTCTGTCCAACAGATAGTGCATTGTTATATAGCTCATTCCATTCTCTTAACTCTTCAATTTCCAAACCCAAATTTTTGGATATGCTGTAAAGTGTTTCTCCTGCTTTTACTTCATATTGCTGATACGGCGGATTCTGTTGCTGCTGTGTCTTTTGTTCTTCTCCACCCTGCTGTGATTGAGCAGCGACTATATGGACCCGAAACAGACCAAACAAAATACCAGCTAATATGAGTATTGCGGACTGCGTCCAGGATTGGGATGTATTCAAGAAGGGAACTTTGATCATAAGCTTAAGTGGAATAGCGTTCTTGGATTTCGCTGATAGAATCACCCCCGAACTTCTCTAGAAATGCATTTGCAATAACAGGTGCAGTTACGCTTTCGGCAACTACGACGGCTCTTGGAAGAGCGCAAACATCGGATCGTTCATAACGTGTCTCGGTTTGCTCTAGGCTATGCATATCAACTGTCTGTAGTGGGTTTAACATGGTAGGAATCGGTTTCATAACCCCTCGAATCATAATGGGTTCGCCGGTTGTCATCCCACCTTCAATACCACCAGATCGGTTAGTACTTCGAGAAAAACGTTTTCCTGTGTGAATTATTTCGTCATGGACTTGGTGTCCCGGTCGGGCCCCTGATTCAAAGCCTAATCCAATTTCCACTCCTTTCATCGCTTGAGTACTTAGTATAGCCTGGGCTAATTTTCCATCGATTTTCCTATCCCAATGGGTATAGCTGCCTAAACCAACCGGTACTCCGGTGATAACAATTTCATAAACGCCCCCTAGTGATGAGCCCGCTTTACGATAGGTTTTGATTTCATTTACCATTTGTTTAGTAAGTTCGTCATCTAAGCAGCGTACTTCTGAGGTATCGGCGGTTTGGTACAGAGATTCAGCACCGCTGTTCATAAAGCCGGCGGTTTTTTCTCTGATTTGATCCCAATCAGTGTATCCAGCTGCTCCTATTCTGAGAACATGTCCTCCAATTTCGATGCCGAATTGCTTTAAAAATTGTCGAGCAACAGATCCACAAGCTACCCGCATGCCTGTTTCACGGGCACTAGAACGTTCTATTACGGGTCTAATGTCATCAAAACGATATTTTTGGGCGCCAACCAAGTCAGCGTGTCCTGGTCGGGGTAGGGTTATTTTTTCTATTCCCTTGGCCTCTACCTCTTTGTTCATAACGATAGGCCAGCCGGCTTTATCTTTCTCAAATGCTCTATTTTTTATAACCATGGCAATGGGTCCACCCATCGTTTTTCCGAATCGAACTCCCGAATCAATTCGTGCGATATCTTTTTCCCAGGCCATCCGTCCACCTCGTCCATATCCTTGTTGGCGGCGTGCTAAATGCTCTGCGATGTCAGCTTCTGTTATTTCCAAACCTGCAGGAACTCCCTCAATGATTCCTGTGAGGGTTGGTCCATGTGATTCTCCAGCAGTAAAATATCTAATCATGATTGAGTATGAGTGAAGGGAAGGTTGAGTGTGATGTTGGTATATTGCATAAAATAGTGGCTCAGAATCTTATTTGAGAACAACTCTGGTAGCCATTTAGTAGACATGCAAACAGCATTGTATATAATAATAATATTTGAATCGTTATACCGCTCGGGTACGGACTCGTTTAAAAGGTTATATTTTCTGATGTTAGTGTTCATTTTCCAGAAAAATATTAGTCGCTCGTAGGTGGAATACGCTGAAAACTTACTTGAACAATCCCACCCATTCGACTATAGGATTGCCTACTAATATCGAAGCGATATTCCTGAATTACAATACCTAAACCAATACTAGCCCCAGCTAAATCAATAGCCCTTCCAGTTTCCGTTTGCTCGTGTTGATAGGGATTATAACCCCATCGCAAATAAGCATACTTTCCAATGGTGGCTTCCCCCCCAACTTGCAAGTGACGAAGGGCGTGATTGACTGACCGAGGATTTTCCTCTCCTAAAACGGGTAGTTCCCATCGGTTTAAGTCATTAAGGGTAAGGGCCATTAAAAATGGGAAGTTTTCAGGTTTAAATGATACACCTAGGGCAATGTTTAGAGGTAGTTTTTCTTCTGAATTAAGATAGTTGTTATATACCCACCCTAAGTGTTGAACCGTAACTCCGGCAGCTAACACCTTTTTGGGGTGCGTATAAATGACTCCTCCTGAAAACGCAAAAGCAGAAGCATTGTATTGATCTAGTGAGGAATGTAGCCACTGTATGCTAAAGCCACTTCGAACCGTTGGATAAAGACTACGGCTAAGACTTAGTTGAGTCACATAATCACCAGCATTGAAACTACCGAGATCCCCCCCGAATTCATCGTATTGCCTCATATCTCCATAGCTGGCATATTGTACCCCTGCCGCTATCGTACCTATACCCTCAATATTATAGGCATAATGGAGGTTACTGTAACGAGCGTCAGCAAAATAATTGACAAAACTTAAGGATGCTGTTCCATGGTCACTGGGTGATAAGTAAGCCGCGTTGGCAAAAAAAGTTGAACCGTCAGCATTCCATAGGCCAACATGATCCCCACCCATGCCAGCCATTTGAGCAGATGTGGAAATCCGTAAAAAGCGAAAAATTTCATCTGAATGATCTTGCGCTTGTATATAACTGGGTATCGTCCATCCCAAAGAAAGAAGCAGTAAAAAGGGTAATAATGGGCGACTGATGAAGGTCAAATGCATGGTGGTGAACATGACAATTGGTAAAAATCTTTCGTAATATAACTATTTGATTTGTTAACCGTAGAACCGAATCATGGAAGCAATACGCCAACTAGGGCAATACGCCACTTTACTGTATCACGCCCTTCGATCCATTTTGGAATTTAGCACGTATCGGAAGAATTTATTTCAAGAATTTGTGAAAATAGGGTATGAATCTATTCCAATAATCATGCTTACAGGGGTATTTACTGGAGCAGTCTTGACCTTACAAACAGCTTACCAATTGGATACGGATATTTATCCAGTCTCTATTGTTGGATCTATTGTAGGTCAGTCGATTATAATCGAATTGGCAGCAGTCATTGGCGCTTTAGTATTAGCAGGTAAAGTAGGTGCTAGAATTTCTACGGAATTAGGAACCATGCGGGTGAGTGAGCAGATAGATGCTCTTGAGTCTATGGGATTTAATTCAGTTACTTTTTTAGTCGTTCCGAGAGTTTTATCGGGTATCTTTATGTTTCCAGTGCTTTATGTTGTTGCTGCTGTTATGGGTATTTCTGGAGGCTTGTTAGCGGGTTCATTGGATGGGATTTTACCTGCTGCGGAATTTATGCAGGGAGCTAGAGAGTTTTTTTTTCCTGAAGATGTGGTTTTTGGCGTGGTGAAGTCCTTTGTATTTGGATTTGTGATTACCTCGATATCCTCGTTTAAGGGATATTATGCCAGTGGTGGTGCGGAGGGAGTAGGTAACGCCACAACCCAAGCCACCGTATTGAGTTGTATCTATGTATTGCTGTCGGATTTTGTGTTAGCAGCTTTGTTACTTTAGATGCCAATATTAATTGAATGAACATTCCCGAAAAAGGATGATTGAATGGATAAGTAAATAGCGATGATTGAAATACAAAATTTATCAAAGTCTTTTGGAGAAAATCTTGTCTGGGAAAATGTGAGTTTTAACATATCAGATGGAGAGACACTAGCTATTATAGGAAAGTCCGGCTGTGGAAAATCAGTACTGTTAAAACACTTAAACGCTCTATTATACCCTGATCAAGGTGAGGTTGTTATTGATGGTCATAAGCTATTTGAACAGAGCTATGCTGAGCTACGAAAAATTCGTCAGAAGTTCGGTATCTTGTTTCAAGGTGCGGCACTTTTTGACTCAATTAATACCTTTGAAAATGTAGCGTTTCCGCTCCGTTATTTTACCGATTTAGATGAACCTGAAATACGGAAAAAAGTAGAAAAAGCGTTGGAAATGGTCAATTTAGTTGGCTCAGGTGATAAGCCAACATCCGCTTTATCTGGAGGAATGAGAAAAAGAGTGGGTCTTGCTCGAGCCATCATTTTAGAGCCGGAGTATGTGCTGTATGATGAACCCACTTCAGGCTTAGATCCTCAGACTTCCGATGAGATTAATGATTTAATTGTCTACATGTCGGAACATTTGGATATTACCTCTATCGTAATTACCCATGACATGCATAGCGTTTTACAGATAGCAGAAAAGGTGGCATTTTTAGATCAAAAAAAATTAAGCTGGTACGGAACGGTCGAAGAGATGAGAAGCAGTATGGATAGTTCCTTATTGGATTTCATTAAGGCAAGTGAATACCAGATTTAGTTTATGTATTTTTAGATTCGATTAAACGAAAGATTATCGAACGAAGCAGCTATGTCTCTCTGTTTAATTAATAACTGTTTATAAAAAGTAACGATTTCATAAAAGCATTATTTTGGCAAAATTTAGTAATGAATTAAAAATTGGGTTAGTGGTACTGTTTGCCATATTCATTGGGTATATGGGGTTTAGGATTATGAAAGATGAGCCCATTTTTTCTCAAGTTAACGTCTTGTATACAAAATTTGATACTGTGGAGGGCTTAATAAAAGGGAGTAATGTTTATTTAAATGGGTTTAAGATTGGGTCAGTTCGCGAGATGCAATATTTGGTTCAAGAAGACAGTGCCTTAATTACACTGAATATTACCGAGAACATTCAATTACCTAAAGGCTCAATGGCGCAGTTAGCATCACCAGATTTTCTAGGCTCATCAACCATTCGGATTATTAAATCAAATTCCTCAGAGTCATTGGAATGGGGCTCATATTTGAAGGGTATTCAAAAAGAGGGTCTTTTAAACACATTCACAGATAGAGGTACTGCGATTAGCGACTCAGTTACGGTGACTATTACCTTGCTCAATGAAAAATTACGAGCACTAGACTTTTTAAATCAACAATCATCCAATGATATTGGTAGTGCTCTGTCCAATGTGAAACAAACGAGTGATTATTTGCTCGAGGCAGTTACATCCAATAGCGATGAAGTAAACGAGATGATTGGTTCGGCTAAACGGACTCTAGAAACCATTGAAGACATAAGCGATAGCTCTAAAGCTTCCATTGAGCAAAGCATTAAAAACCTGGAAGTATTGAGTGTAGAAATGAGTCAATTAACCAGAGAACTTTCCGCAACATCAACCACACTGAATTCGGTACTGGAAAAAATAGATCGAGGGGAAGGTAGTCTGGGATTACTTTTAAATGATCCATCATTGTATGAAAATGTGGATTCGCTATCCTATAATTTGAATGAGTTGATCAAGGGAATTAAAGAAGATCCAAAGCGATATTTAAAACATTTGCGTTTACTCGAGTTGTTTTAAGTTTAATCCTTTGCAAAGCTGTTTGGTTTTACTTTTAATTGCCACGGTATTGGCGTATATTTGTCAGCTTACTATTTTATTTTTTATTCTGATATATAGCATTATAACCAACTATCGGTTTGTGAAAACATCAATTTAATTGTTCAACAAAGAGGAAACCTGTCATGGGTGTAATGACGAAATTTAGAGATAACACCGGTGTTATCTTGTGGATCCTAATAGGATCTTTTGGACTTCTATGGGTAATTATGGACGTATTTGATCCAAATGCCTTAATGACGGGGCCTAGATCCCTTGGTTCTGTTAACGGGGAACCTATTAGCTACGAGGAGTATAATAGTCGAGTACAATACTATTCAAATGCTTATAGCCAACAAACGGGACAAAGTATGAACCCAGAACTAAGGGCGGCGTATGAATCGCAGGTTTGGGAAGAAATCGTAAGTGCTAAGTTATTAGAACAAAAAATGGATGAACTTGGAATTACGGTCACCGATGACGAATTGTTGGATATGGTATATGGAGAAAATCCAGATCCCCTAATTCGCCAATATTTTCAGCGTGAAGATGGGACTATTGATCGATTTATGGTTCAGAACGTACTTTCGGACGAACAATATTCACAAGAAGCAATCGCCATTGAGCTGCAATTGCGACAAAAACGACGTCAAGAAAAGCTCAGTAATTACATTACTTCTGGTCTCCAGGTTACTCAAGCCGAAATAGAGCGTGAATTTGTCCGGCGCAACACATTTGCTGAATTAGAGTACCTGCGATTCCCCTACAGTGATGTGGATGAAAGTACAATTCAAGTTTCAGATGCTGAATTACGCTCCTACTTCAATACCAATAAGGAGTTACATAAGCAGGAAAAATCTTATCGCGCTAATTTTGTTCGATTCAGTATTTTACCCACTAGTGAGGACTCTGCAACAATTCGCGAAGAGATACAAAATTTACGGGCCGATTTCGCAACCGTTGAAAACGATTCTGTATTCTTGGTTTTGCAGCAATCCAGTACTCCTTATAACGGGGTTTCTGTGGACAAAGATGAGCTCCGGGAAGAATATGAAGCTGTTTTATCGGTAGCAGAGGGCGAGGTTACCGATGTGCTTGATTTAGGTACTTCTGCTGCTATCATTAAAAATATTAGCCAAGATAGAAATACGATTCAGTTTGCGGTCATGTCTCGAATATATGAAGCCCTTCCTGCGACATTGAACGAAGCGGGTGAAAAAGCTGATGAATTTCAGTATTTCGCTGAGGAAAATGATTTCATTGAAGAAGCCAATAGAGCAGAACTTATTGTTGGAAGTATATTTGCGACGGATGGGAATACCTTTATTTCTGGTTTAGGTAATTCACAACAGGCATTAGATTTCTTGTCCCGCTCCGACTTAAGGGATATTTCGGCGCCTATTGAGCTTAGCAATGAACTCGTTGTTATGCAATTAAGTGAAGTTACTGAAGAGGGGTATCGACCTTTTGAGGAGGTACGTTCCCAACTAGAGGCAGCTGTGCATACTGAAAAACGCAGAGAAGTGCTGCAAGCGCAGATTCAAGAATGGCTTACACAGCATAACGATTTGCCTTCATTGAGTGATGCCACTGGTAAAAGTATAGAGACCGTAGACAATGTATCAACCAATAGTACGGTATTACGTGGTGCTGGTAGAGAGCCAGAAGTTATTGGCTATGCATTTGGTATGGAAGTGAATGAACGTTCTGGCCCGGTTGCAGGTGAAAGCGCTATATATGTACTGCATATAACCAACAAGACCACCCCTAACTTGGCTACCACAAGTCCCGATACTTTTATAAATATTCGTCAGCAACTCGAACAAGAACTTAATAACGAATATCTAAGTGTATGGATTTCGGAATTAAAGGAAGAAGCTGACCTCATCGACAATCGATTTGTACTCTTGCAATAAATTTTGAATTATGTTCATGAAAAGGGATGAGGACTAGGTTTTCATCCCTTTTTTTTACCAATCAGTATGACAAAGAAAAGGAATATACCATCGCAGGAAAAATCGCGAGAAAGAGATTCCTTTTTCATGCAACAGGCTCTTGATTTAGCCGTAAAGGGAAGAGGTAGAGTTTCACCCAATCCTTTGGTAGGATGTGTTGTTGTAGATGCACATGGGCATCGTATTGGCGCTGGATATCATAAAAAATATGGCAATGCGCACGCCGAAGTTGCAGCAATACGGTCAGTCGAGGATGCCGAAGCATTAAAAGATGCAACGGTATATGTTACCTTGGAACCTTGTTCACATCATGGTAAAACACCACCATGTGCGGATTTACTTGCTTCCCTACCAATAAAGCGTGTGGTCATAGCGCAGAAAGACCCTAATCCATTAGTTAATGGAAGTGGTATTGAAAAATTACAAGCTCATGATATAGAGGTTAGTCTAGGCGTACTTGAGCAAGAGGCAGAACAGGTGAATGAGTTTTTTAATCATGCTCAACGGTTCGGGCGGCCATTTGTGACTCTAAAAATGGCTCAAACACTAGATGGATATTTGGCGGCTGCCGATGGAGATTCGCAATGGATAACGAGTAAAGCCGCTAGAACGAAAGTGCATGAGTGGCGCTCTCACTATGATGCTGTTTTGGTCGGTAGGCAAACAGCCATAGCCGATAACCCAGAACTAACAGTTCGTCATGTACGTGGCCGTCAGCCTATGCGCGTAGTGTTAGATGGTCCCTATACTTTGCCTCGAGAACTTCATCTTTTCTCTGACAAACATGAATCAAAAACAACGATCATTACTTGGAATAAAGAAGCTTCCTCGGACGATGTAGACCCAATGATCAAGCTTATGAAGCATAATTATTTTAGGGGAAAAGTCATTCAGGTGCCTAATAAAGGGGGGCATGTAGATTTGCGCGAAGCTATTTCAGCTCTTGGAGGTATAGGGGTACAATCCATTTTGGTAGAAGCAGGTCAACAGCTCAGTTCGGCACTTTTACGTGAAGGTTTGGTTGATAAGGTGGAATTGTTTCTGGCTCCTAAATTGTTAGGTAGTGGTACCCGATCCATAATGGATATAGGAATATTTGCTATGCGCGACATATGTACACTCAAAGATGTCACATGGCAGCAAATAGGCGATGATATGCTCTTAACCGGATATATTTAGCTCTCCTGTATATAAGGTATGTTCCACAAAAGCTGTACAACTTGGTGAGTAACAACAGGACATAAATCATCAAACCAACTAAAAATTACTACTATGTTTACTGGAATAATTGAAGAAATGGGACGAGTTAGTGCTGTTCATGCCATTCCAAATGGCGGTCAAGAGACCAAAATAGCATGTTCGTTTGCCGGTAATTGTCATATTGACGAAAGTATTTCGATTAACGGAGCATGCCATACGGTAGTCGCTTTCGATGACCATAGTTTCACTGTACAAAGCATAGAAGAAACCTTGAGAAAGACTACCATTTCTGAGTTGAAAACAGATATGCTAGTGAATTTAGAGCGCTCAATGACTTTACAAAAAGGTATAGAAGGACATTTGGTTCAAGGACACGTAGATACTGTTGCGAATATTGTACGGATTACACCCGAAGAGACTGGCTGGCTCATAGATATTGCTCTTGATAAAGAATACCAAGATATGATAGTGGGTCGAGGTAGTATTACGGTGGATGGTATTAGTCTAACGGTTGCGGAAGATCTGGTTGATGCGTTTCGGGTAGCAATTATCCCTTACACATGGGATCACACGAATTTAGCTACCAAAAAAAAAGGGGATGGCGTTAATCTAGAATTTGATGTTATAGGCAAGTATGTATTAAAGTATCTAGCTAAAATGAACAAGGAGTAGCTACTCTTATCCTATATGAAGGATTTCCTATTTAAAGGAATTAAAAACTTGTGCTGCCAGGAAATCCACCCCTACTCGATCGACCAGAACGTCCTGTAGGTGAAGAGCTTCGTTCTAAGTTCTTGAGAACCGGTAATTTCTGGAATAGGGACTGAATTTGTGAGTTGTTTACACTTAGGCGAAAGAAATAGTACTGATAATCCCCAAAAGGACTAATTTGAAAAGATAAATCCCAACACTCCAAGTTTCGGTTCAACCTAAATTGGGATGGTGTTAGCTTTTTTTGAATAAAATCATAGCCAAGTGTCGTTCCAAAGCGCCATTTAGGGGTTAAATTGAAGCTAATACTTTGGGCATTTAACGTAGCAGTTTTTAATGGATCGTTGTTGTGTCTATATCTCCACGAATAACTAAAGTTCAGATTCAAACTCCAACGCGAATTAAACGGAACTACTGGTTGCTCACCAAAGGCTGCATCAACCGGATTAAAATATCCTTGTGCAAATGGATCATACTGTTTTCGGTACTTGGGAGTAATGGGCTCTATTCCGTTTCCTCCTCCTCTAAAACTGGTACTAGCGGTAAACCGAAAACTTTCCATTTGGGCTAATTTAGTACCTGTTCCTAGATATAGTTGATCGTAATATCTGCCAAGTGAATCTCTTTGATAAAAAGAGAAACTAGCGCGAATGTTTAAGCGTACACCTTTCAAGCTACTGGAACTAAGCGAAGCACTAAGCGGACTTAATTGTAAGCTGTCAGCCGCAAAATTATAGGATGTATTCAAAGATAAATTATCAATAAGCTTAATTTTTTGCTCACTAACTTCCCCGGTGGTATCTCTTTTAACAAGCTTTGTTTCAAGAATATTTTGAATGCTAATACTCATAGCCCTCTGCTCTCCAGCCGAAGGCCCCCGGTAGATTTCATTGTCAAAAATACTGTAGCGCTGTGTATTTCCGAGTGTGTCGGAAATAACCTCTTTGAAATAACCCCATTTTGGGTCGCTAAAATCGGGACGGTACCCAAAACTAATAGAGGGACGAAAGGTATGCCGTAGTCCTTCAAAGTTTCCAATTTTCCGGGTAGATGTACCATATAATGTGGTAGAAAAACTGAGCGAACCTGAAAAATCACGCCCTGCCACAAATCATTGATTTTTTTCCTTTATGACTTGATTTGCCTGCTTATCGAATCGCTTAAGAGTGGAGCTGGGATACCAAAATTCATTTAGTTGTACACCTACCGAGGAATTGATATAAGGAGAGTCTAGAATCTTACCCACAGTTATATTGGCACTTTGTTTTAAACCCAACTGTATGTAATCATTATTCCCTGTTGCTTCGCGGTAATTGTTAGGCGATAGAAAGGCATCAAAGAATCCAATGGTTGCGCTATCGGCATCGGTTGGCTGGTAGTCGAAATTACTATCGAATCTGTTATTGTATCGTAGAGTTATACTCTCATACCACTTTGGGTTATTTCCCGATCCAGATTGGAATGGGTTGAGTCTTTTTGTCGAAAAGGTAAAGCCAGGTCCGTCTAAACTGGTCGAATTATTGAAAAAATTCTGGACTATACTTGCATTGGTGCTAAAGGTAAATAACCCTTCAGGTTCACGATAGTTATATGCTATTCTAGAGGTAGAACTGGTCTTAGCACGGTCTTCAATATCAAAGGAGTTTTGAGAAAAGAAGTCCGCTGTTCGCAAGTTAACGTTAGCCGAAACACTGGCATAGGGGGAAATAGTTTGGCGATGTCGGATTCCAAGTGACTTATTAATCTGGGTGCTAAAATCTGGATCGGTTGGTTCCAAGCCTTGGTCTCTGGAGTAGCCAAGGGTAATAGCCCCATTAAATCGGTCTCCAACTCGATACTGTGTGGAATTATTGGCATAGTACGTGCCCGAAGTAAAGACATCCGCACTTAGGGTGGTGGTAACATAATCATTGATGTATTGAAACCAACCCAAATTGTGCAAACCAATACCTTTGGAAGCTTGGGCATCGAATACATAGGTCGGGGTCAGTAGGCCAGAGCGTTTTTTCTCCATTTGTGCTGGGACATACCCGAATGGCAACACAAATGGATACGGAATTTCTAGAACGTAGAGTCGGGCATTGGTAAAAAATATTTCTTCCTCATCTACCACCTTCATTTGTTTGGCTTCTAAATAGTAGTACAAATAATCTGGTGGGCAAGTAGAGTACAGACCATCCTGAATGAATACTTCAGATTCATTTATATTTTTAATTTTAGACCCGATGAGTAGGCCATCGCTCACATTAATTTGTGCATCTTCAAATTTTCCGCGACTACTTTTATAGTTAAAAAGAATACGGGTACTTTTTATTTCGTCCTCCCCCATACGTAACACAGGCATTCCAAGACTGTCTTGTACACCTGAAGCCCTAGCTTCTACCGTAGTAGAGTCTAAATTCATGGTAATTTGCCCGGACACCAATGTCCCAGAGGTATGAGCAATTTTTGCCATCCCAAATAAAAAAGCTTTGCGGCCATTACCTAATTGAACAATCAGTGAATCATTCGCTTGAAATTTTACGGCATTTTCGGTGCTTCCTCCTTGTACGGATCCCTCGGACGTACTCATGTTTAATTCAGTGAATGTATTGGAGGATGTAGCGGTGGATCCTTTATCCTGTCGCACTAAATTTCGCATTTGGCCATAGCCATCTTGAATTCCTAATAACAGGAATGCGAAGAGTACACAAATAATGGTTCTATTTCGCTTGACAAGCAGTTGCACGTGGCTCCTAGTAATTAATCTCAGAGACAGTTTGGGGTACTTGAGCCCAAAAAAAGCTACGTTATAACGCCGCATTAGCGTAAAATTAACCAAACGAATCAAAGGCTAATCCAGCAGCCCCAAGTAGTGAGCTATCATTACCCAAATCTTCGTAAATAATATCAAAGCCCTCTTGAAATGGGGGCATCATATGCTTTTTAACAATGTCTCTTGCGGGTTGAAAAAGCCATTCGCCAGCCTTAGAAACTCCACCACTGAGCACATAAGTTCTAATATCCATCATATGGGTATAATTGATGATGGCATATCCAAGTCGTTGCCCCGCTTTCGCTAGGATTTCGATGGCAAGATCGTTGCCCGCATTGGCGGCCTGGGTTAAATCAACCGGCTCAAGTTTGTCAAAATCCTTGCTAAATTTCTGATAGAGTGAATTATTTGGGTGTTGGGTAATCATATCCATAGCAAAACGACTTAAAAAGCGTTGCCCGAGGTAGGCCTCAATAGTGCCTCGTGTAACACTGTTTGAAAGAGGTCCATGATAATCCAAGATAATGTGACCTAATTCGCCTGCCATACCTTTAGAACCTTTGAACAGTTGTCGGTTAATGATGATCCCGCCGCCTACTCCTGTACCAAGAGTGAGCATAATGAAATTATCGTGGCCTTTACCAGCACCAAAGTGTAGGGAGCCAAGGGCAGCAATATTTGCATCATTTTCGATTTTACAAGGTAATTGTGTACGGGAACTTACTTCCTCAGCCGCATTGACCCCATCCAAAAAAGGTAGATTGGGGGGGTAATGAACGGTGGTTTGCTCCAAGCTAGCCATCCCGGGGAGCCCCAAACCTATACCGACTACCTCATCTTTTTTGGATAGTTCCATTACGACCCCTGCAATACGATCGAGCAGGTGTTCTTTACCTAACTCAGCATATGTTGGAGTTGAGCTTTGTTCTATGATGCCGAGATCCTGATCTACAACAGCTGCTTTAATATTGGTTCCACCTAGGTCAATTGCTATAGCTTTCATAAGTGCAAATTCTACGAATGATTACTCTTCTTTTTTAATTTTGTACACCTTTTCCCCTGGTTTTTTCATCCCATATTCTTCTCGAGCAATTTTTTCAATAAGATCAGGGTTGTTTTCAAGCTTTTGAATGTCTTGCTCTAAAGTTTCAGACTCGCTTTTTAGCTCTTCAGTTTTTTGAATGAGTTCTTTTTTTTGCTGACCTAAATCCCAGCGTGTTTTAAGGCTGTAGACATCGACAAATAAAAACCAAATCACTAAAACCAGCCCCAAAAGGCCTAGCAGAATTTTTTTATTCCATCTCAGTGGATTAAAAAGTTCGACATTCATAGGGTAACATATTGATGATTCATCGAACAAAATACATCATTTTATGGTTTAAACACATAAAAAAACCCCGTCCGGTTTCAAGCGAACGGGGTTTGTCAAGAGAGAGTCAGTTTCTTCTGTAAAATTCAGCAATGTGTTTACTGCAATTGCTGTTTTCGAAGCATCGTCGCATTTAATACTTTCGAATATCCTAGAACAAATGAAAGTGAACCGGGTGGGACTCGAACCCACGACCCACGGCTTAAAAGGCAGTTGCTCTACCAACTGAGCTACCGGTTCAAACACAGACTTCAAATATACGACCTTTTATAGCTTTTTTTCAAAAAAAAGGAAAAAAAGAGTGTAATAATTTATACACTTACATTGGGTGAAGTAGCTAAGCTAGGGTTAAGGGTCGGTATTAGTTGGTGATTTTTTTTTCTAAGTGCTTGGAATACCGTACTATTGGAAGGTACAAATTGTAGGAATCCGATGATTATGTTCAAATAAATGGCTAGTATTTTTAGTAAAATCATAGCAGGTGAAATACCCTGCCATAAGGTGGCAGAAAGCTCCAATTACTTTGCGTTTTTAGATATACGACCGGTATCCAAAGGTCACACTCTAGTTGTTCCAAAAAATGAGGTAGATTATGTGTTCGATTTGGATAATCACACGTATCTGGGACTCATGGAATTTGCTAAGAAGGTTGCTAAAGCCATGGATCAGGCGCTCAAGCCCATTCGAGTGGGTATAACGGTAGAGGGACTTGAAGTGCCCCATGCCCATGTTCATTTGATTCCTATGTACGCTGAGGGAGGCCCTTTCCGTTTGGGACGTTCTATTGAACTCAAGAGTGACGAAATGCGTCATATTGCCGAATATATTGCTAAACATCTACATCAATGAAGCTTCTTATTATCCACGGACCAAATCTAAACCTCTTAGGTACTCGAGATCCGGATACCTATGGTTCAATGACCTTAGATCAATTGAATACGTATATCCAGGCATCTTATACAGAACATTCCATTAATTTTTTTCAGTCAAATATAGAAGGTGATTTGATCTATCGAATTCAAGAAGTGCTCACCGATGGTACTGAGGGGCTAGTGGTAAACTTAGGTGGTTATACCCACACATCGGTAGCTTTGAGAGATGCCCTAGATCCAATTTCCATACCTAAGGTTGAAGTACATCTTTCCAATATTCATGCTCGAGAAAAATTTCGCGAACATTCGGTAACGGGCGCAGTTATGGATGGAATTATTACAGGCTTTGGGGCCGACAGTTACTTGTTAGGAATACGAGCGATAGAAGGTATCTACGCTAAATAAGGTAGAGTTGAAACCACTTAAATATTTATTATCTGATACATTGGTCTATGGCATTAGTAGTGTCATTGCCCGATTTATCAATTATTTATTGGTACCTTTTCATACAGGGCTATTCAATCCTGATGCGTACGGCGTAGTGGGTCTTGTTTATGCTGCCATAGGGTTACTTCAGGTACTTTTTACCTTTGGAATGGAATCCTCCTACCTTCGCTACGGTAAAGATCGTGAACAGGTTACTCATTTATTTTCCACTATACAGCGAGCTTTATTAGCCATTGGTTTGTTAATCAGCCTTATACTCCTACTTTTTCAGGCTCCACTTTCTGGTTTACTCTCACTACCAGCCAATGTTTCAGGTGAGGGCCGTATCTACCTGCTAATGATAGGTATTCTTCTGGTTGATGCATTAGCCATTGTCCCTTTTGCAGAATTGAGACTGTCCAAGCGGGCCTATTCATTTGCCTGGTTAAAACTGGGACATGTGGCTATAAATGTGGGGTTAAATGGGTATCTAATCTTGGGTTTAGATTGGGGGATTGAAGCAATATTTATGGCTAATTTTCTAGCGTCTTCCGCTGTGCTATTAGGAGTATTTGGACTGACCAGATCACTCTGGAGAGGTTCATGGTCCAGGGATATGCTACGAAAAATGATTCAATTTGGATGGCCATTCATCCCCGCTGGTTTAGCGCATGTGGTCAATGAAGCCCTGGACCGCTTCTTTTTAAAAAGTTTAAGCAGCGAACAAATCTATGCTATCTATGGGTTGGAGTGGAGTGCGGATCATATAGTGGGTGTATATAATGCCTGTTATAAGTTGGCTGTTTTTATGTTGTTACTCGTGCAAATGTATCGAATGGCTTGGCAGCCTTTTTTCATGAGACAAAGTAACGAACCTAACGCACCCGTTATTTTTGGTCAGGCTTTCCGTTATTTTAATATAGCCGCCGCCGCCGTATTTTTAGGAGTAGGCCTATTTGTGGATTCAATTGTTGCAATTTCAGTTCCCTTTTTGAACACAACTCTAATCGATCAGGCGTATTGGTCGGGCCTAAGTATTGTACCATGGCTGCTATTGGCCTATTGGTTTCAAGGCTGGTACGTAAATTTCTCAGCGGGTATATTTATTCAAGAGAAAACCAAAAATTTGGCACAAATCACTGGATTGGGCGCGTTAATCACAGTGATCGTGAATGTTGCACTTATTCCTGTGCTAGGTATGACTGGAGCGGCCATCGCCACCGTGCTTAGCTATGGAACCATGGCAGTTGTTCTCCATAAGGTTGCACAGCAAGCCATGCAAGTCCCTTTTGGACTAGTACGTGCGTTTGGAACTATGCTCATTGCGGCCGGTGCTGTTTGGAGTGCGGAGCTTGTTCAAATGATGGTTGGATGGTCTCCTGAAATGGTGGGTCTATTGTTATTTGTCGTATCGATGATCCTAATCGTACCGCTACTTCTATTGAACAGCGTTGGTAAAACCGTATAAACCACGAAAATAAAGACCCAAAAAAAATCCCGCAACGAAACGAAGCGGGATTTAAAAGCAAGTAGTGAGAACCTTTGTCCTCGTTATTTATTGTTCATAAGTGCTTTAAAGTCGTCAAGAGTACCGCGAACGGCTTTAGCCGACTCCTGTAAAAGTTCGTTTTCTTTTTTGGTTAATTCAACCCCAATTACTTCTTTTATACCACCTTTTCCGAGTTTGACTGGAACTCCAATATACAGATCATCAATTCCGTATTCTCCATCTATGTGAGCGCAGACGGGAAAAATTCTATTTTGATCCAACAATATCGCCTCAACCATTTGAGCGGCTGCGGCACCCGGAGCATACCATGCTGAGGTTCCCATGAGTCCGACAATTTCGCCACCACCCTTTTTAGCACGATCAACAATTTCATCTAGTCGTTCTTCAGTAATAAAATGAGTAATAGGCATTCCTGATAAGGTAGTGAACCTAGGTAACGGAACCATAGTGTCACCATGCCCACCCATTAGTAGGGCTTGAATATCTTTTGGTGAAACATCTAATTCATCGGCAATGAACGCTCGATATCGAGCAGTATCCAAAATACCAGCCATCCCCATGACTTTTTCATAAGGAAGCCCTGATGCATCTTTGGCCACTTGAACCATTACGTCTAATGGATTAGAAACAATAATAAGAATGGTATCAGAAGAGTACTTTACTAGTTCTGTTGTAACACTGCGAACTATATTGGCATTAATTTCCAGTAAATCGTCACGACTCATCCCTGGTCTTCGAGGCACTCCTGCGGTAATTACGCACACATCGGAACCCGCCGTATCAGCATAGTCTGTAGATCCTTTAACTCTTGTGTCAAATAGGTGAATGGGCGATGCTTCCCATTGGTCTAATGCGCGTCCTTTGGAAGGATAAAAGGTTTTATCGTCTTGTTTCCGCTCTAAATCTAAAGCGATAACTTCTTTTGCAAAATCTCTTTGTGCAACGCTGAGCGCTACGGTAGATCCAACATTTCCTCCGGCTCCAACAACGGTTACTTTCATGGCTTTGGGTGGTGTTTTAAGTTTTTTTGTTTGGTTATTCTATCTTTTTATCCGAATAAAGTAAAATAAGAATTTTATTCACCTATAGCTGAAAAATTAGCTATTAAGCCTGAATGAACTGGAACCAGTAATTGTAGTTACCCGAAAAACGATTAGATACGTCGGGAGTCCTGACCCCACATAAGTTTTTTGCGGAGCGTGTCAAAATAGCTGTGATTGTTCAGGTGCACGAGTGGAATTCGGGAGCTGGATTTTTTTATACGGATGGAAAAAGGGTATTCTGATACGGGTTGAACCACTCCGTCGCAGGAAAAAATTACGGAAGGATCGGATTCGGGGATAGAAATTCGAAGCTCCTTGTCTGAAGACAACACCAAAGGACGAGTAGTTAGTGTATGTGGGTTAACAGGAGTGACGACAAGCACGCCGGAGCCGGGCATAACGATGGGGCCCCCAGCCGAAAGATTATAGGCAGTCGACCCGGTTGGGGAGGCTACGATGAGGCCGTCAGACCAGTAGGTGTTTATGAGGTCTCCATCATATTCAGCGTCTATATTAATCATAGAGCTTGAATCGCGGCGAGTAAACAGGCACTCGTTTAAGGCAAAATAGAGCTGGCCTTTTTGATCGATTGCTTGCAGAAAATGCCGGTAGTCTAAAGTGTAATTTTGTTCAATAAGTGCGTCCAAAGCGGAATGCATTTCCTCAATGGAAACATCGTTCATGAATCCTAGGCGACCACTGTTAATCCCTAAAATCGGTTTTTCCAGCCCTCGCGCGAGTCGGGCGGCGTAGAGTAAGGTTCCGTCGCCTCCAATTACGATAAGTAGGTCCGAAGCTTCTATTGCAGCAGTATCCCCTTGGCAAAAGTGGAGTCCATCGGTTTCAATCAGGTTCAGAGATTCGGCCGTTTGTTCATCGATATAGCAATGAACTTCCTTGTCTTGTGCCCATACCAATGTTTGCTGTAATACTTGCTGTACTTCGTACTTTTTGGGATTGGTAATTAGCGCACATTTCATAGATATTTGCTTCCTTTTAGTCCTTTCAATCCAGTGGTAGCTTTATCGCTTAGAAGGTTGGTATCGTACTGCAGTATCCGCCCATTTTTTTGTTGATGCACTGTAAGGGCCATTTCTATTAGCTGATCCAGTAAATCGGTAAAACTGAGCTTAGAATGCTCCCAAAGATAGTAGGAAAAAGACCCCGGGATGGTGTTGATTTCATTGAAGTACACTTTTTCAGTGTCCTTTTGAACCAAGTAGTCAATTCGCGCTACTCCAGCTGCCTGAAATACTCTAAATATTTGTTCTGATAATGCTCGTATTTCTTGATTTAGTTCGTCAGAGATATCTGCAGGAATTACACGATCAGCAGAAGCCATGCCTTTATCAGCGGATCCACCCCGTTGATATTTATCGGCAAATGAGAGCGCTTCACCACTACCAATAGGTTGTTCACATACGCTGGAAATACAGGATTCAGGGGTGCCTAATACCGCACAATTAATTTCAATCAAGGGAGCAATAGCCTCTTCTATGAGTATTTGAGCATCGTATCGAAACGCAGTTTCTACCGCTTTTATTAAGGCTGATTGGGTGTCTACTTTTTTTACTCCAATGCTACTTCCCAGCGATGAGGGTTTCACAATCACTGGATATCCAAGTTGTTCAACTTCTTCTAGAATGGTGGCATGGTGACGATCCCAATCCTCTTCATAAAAGTTTAGAGAAGAGGTAACAGGTATGCGGTTCGCTTCGCATAGTTGCTTGGCTTTAACCTTGTCCATGCCCAAAGAGGAGGCTAATACCCCGCTCCCAGTGTAGGGAAGGTTAAATTGTTCACAAATCCCCTGAAATGAACCATTCTCACCGGTCCCGCCATGAAAAGCGACCACTACCGCATAAATAGCTTGCTGTACGGGCTTGGAAAACAGTCCTTTTTTGGGATGTTCTAACAAAACACGTCCCAGTTGATCTCGGTTAAAATAGCAAGGACTGGCTTGCTGGATTAGGGCGTTTAGATCACCGAATTGTTCTAGTTCTTTTAGAATATCTCCGGTGAGCCATTGCCCTGATTTACTTATGTAAAGGGGAAGTATGGTATATTTGGAATCGGAAAGTGCGCTCATCACTTGCATAGCGGTGAGTACCGAAACTTCGTGTTCGGGTGAAACTCCGCCAAAAGCGACGACTAAATTGGGTGCCTGCTCTGTCATAAAAGCAAAATTAAGAATCTAATTGGTCATAACATTCTACTAAATATTGTGTGGAAAATAGCAGATGTTGCGGTCAATTGTTACTATTGTACCACAACAAATAAGACAAACAAATAACACCGATGTAATTGAACATGGAGGGCTGTGGATGGAGCGAGTACATACTGGGGTAATTCGAAGTCTACACGAATGTGACATAACAATAGCCTCGCGACCAAAAATGCCGTGGCCAGATCAGGTTATGATGGTAGAACCTGAATTTTTTGATGTGGAATATGTGATTAACCCTCACATGAAATCAATGATTGGTTGCGTGGATAAAAACCAAGCTTGGCTTGAATGGTCAGGGGTGACGGCTCAATTTGAAGAGTGGGGGCTTTATGTTCACCCCCTAAAAGGAAAGGAAGGATTGCCGGATTTAGTTTTTTGTGCGAATCAAAGCTTTCCACTCTGGGAAGAAGAGGCGGGAGCTTCCTTCCTTATGGGGGCCATGCGCAGCCCAATGCGGCGCTCTGAAGTGCCATACCTTCATCAGGTTCTAGCGCATAAAGGATACCCTGTACATTCTATATTTCCTGTTGACCAACGGAACGAAGAAAGCCAAAAAACGATAAACCAGCAGACAGTTAATGCAGCGAATAAAATGGTTGAAACGGATAAAATACCGCTATTTTTTGAGGGAATGGGCGACGTTCAGTGGCATCCAGAACGTTCTCTTATTTGGGCGGGTCATGGTTTCAGAACCAGCATGAACGCAATAGAGGCATTAGCCGCATTCACAAGGGTACCTGTTATCTCACTTCGATTGCAAGACGAACGACTGTATCATCTGGATACCTGTTTTTGTATGCTCGATGAGCAAACAGTGATGATTTATCCTAGAGCTTTTGATGAAGTGGGACTGGAATTGATTCATCATTATTTTGATGTGGTGTTAGAAATAGATGAAAGGGAAACCCTCGAGTCTTTTGCATGTAATGCCACAGCTGTTGCAGGAAGACGAGTTTTACTCCCTTCTGGCAGTCCTAAAACGGCTCGCCTTCTTGAGTCAAATGGTTTTACTGTAGCTGAGTTACCTACCTATGAGTTCTTGAAAAGTGGTGGGAGTATTTACTGCATGAAAATGTTGTTTTGGAGCCAAGATGCATGTCTTTAGGGGTGCTTATGATAATAGGTTTTGAATTCGTCCCATAATTCAAGACTTTTTTAACTGGTAAAAATTAATAGGACAATATGAAATACCTACCCTTTGGCCTGAGTTTAGCCGCAGGTCTTGCTTTAATTTGGGTTCTAAGTACCCGCTGGGGAAATATTCCTCCAATGGGCCCTTTTATGGATCCTGACGGAGGGTTTTGGGCACAAGCAGAACGACAATCGCCCATTAATTTAAATGATCAATTCCTAGGGCTAATGGATTCTGTGCAGGTCTTTTTTGATGATCGCCGGGTGCCTCATGTGTTCGCTCAAAATGACCATGATCTTTATTTTATGCAAGGATTTCTACAAGCCCGGGATCGGTTATTTCAAATGGAAATGCAAACCTATGACGCAGCTGGCCGCCTCAGTGAATTAATTGGCCCTTCTTTAGTGGAAAGAGATCGGCAAAGCCGTAGATGGGGTATGGTGTTTGGAGCTGAAAAAGCAGTAGCAGAGGTTCAGAAGCATGAACCCTCGTGGGCTATTTTTAACGCGTATTCTGCCGGGGTAAATGCATTTATATCCTCTTTGGAGCCTGAGCAATATCCCCTCGAATATAAATTGCTAGACATAGCGCCAGAACCTTGGACTCCGCTTAAAACAGCCCTTTTACAAAAAAACATGACGCGTACCTTAGCGGCTGGAAACAATGATGTCTCCCATAGTAATACTTTAGCGTATTTTGGCCCAGAGTTTATAGAACAATTTTTTGATAAAGACCATGATCTGTTAGATCCCATTATACCAGCTAGTCGAGTATGGGATTTTGAACGGGTTCCGGTTAGGCGACCCGATACTCTTTTTGTGCCCAAAGTAGCGAAAAGCATACAGCCGTTTCCTGTGCCGGAAGGCATAGGGAGTAATAATTGGGCAGTAAGTGGCGAGAAAACAGCCTCTGGATACCCCATCTTGAGCAATGACCCCCATTTGCGGTTAACGCTTCCCTCCATATGGTATGAGATTCAGTTGCATGCAACTGGGGTTAATACCTATGGAGTTAGTTTATTGGGAGCGCCAGGGGTAGTCATTGGTTTTAATGAGCAGGTTGCTTGGGGGGTAACCAACGTAGCTTCTGATGTATTGGATTGGTATGAAATTCGATTCGAAAATCAAAAGAAAGAGCGGTACTGGCACGATGAGCAGTGGAAAGCAACATCGAAACGTATCGAAGAAATTCATGTCAGGGGTGGTGAAACTATTATTGATACCGTTGTATATACCCATCATGGTCCTGTTTCCGAAGTGAGCAGTGCAATTACAGGTGGTCAAGATACAGATGGGCAAGAAGCCTCTACAGAACCTATTTATCATGCTTTGCGATGGATCGCTCATGAGCCATCTAACGAAATAAGAGCTTTTTATCAGTTGAATAGAGCTGAGAATTACGATGAGTATGTAGAAGCGTTAACCCATTATCAAGCTCCTGCTCAAAACTTTGTATTTGCTAGTACCGATGGAGACATTGCACTTTGGGTAAATGGACGATTCCCAAACAAATGGGATGGTCAGGGACGAACAGTGAGTGATGGGACGAATCCAGTGTATGATTGGCAAGGTTGGATTCCCAGAGAGCATCATCCTTACACTAAAAATCCTGAACGAGGATTTGTGAGCTCGGCCAATCAAGAGTCTACGGCGCCCGATTACCCATACTATATGGACGATGTGTATGCCCCTTTTGAGAGAGGTCGACGAATTAATGAGCGCTTATCCGAATTGAAAAATATAACCAAGGAAGACATGCAGGCATTATTGATGGATAACTATTCCTATCTTGCAGCAGAAATATTACCCAGTATGCTAAGCTGGATTCAGACCGACTCATTGAATGCAACCCAAAGTGAGGTATTGGATTCTTTGCAAACATGGAACTACTATAATAATGCGTCCTATCGTGCTCCAAGTGTATTTAGAAGTTGGTGGTACAAATTATATGAAGCGATTCTGGTTGATGAATACGACGCTGATTTTCCATTAAGAACCCCCGCTAGAGATCGTTTGGTACAACAGCTCAAAGAAGACTCAAATTTCTGGATGGTAGACCATCGTTCTACCGAAGTGGTTGAAACCATTGAAGACCAAGCAACGCAATCGTTTATTTCGGCTTTGAACAACTTGACTGAGGCTTACGGCGTTTGGAGTGATGATTGGGATTGGGGCTGGGTCATGAATAACGATATACCTCATCTAACTCAAACCAATGGTCTAGGAGTGAATGACCTTTACAGTAGTGGTGGCTCGGAATCGGTTAATGCTACGCGAGGTAGTTCTGGGCCCTCTTGGCGAATGATTGTTGAACTTGGGCCTGAAATTAAGGCGTGGGGGGTTTATCCTGGAGGCGCATCTGGAAATCCAGGGTCTCCTAATTATGATCACATGATAGAATCGTGGCGAACTGGAAAATTGTATGAATTACACTTTTACAAAGAGCCCCCCCTTAGTTCCAGTATGTCGCCGGGTCAGGAATCGAAGTCATTAGTTACATGGAGTTTAAGACCATGATCATATTGTTTCTTTTAATTGCAGGAAATGCATTTTTCTTGAATTTAGTGCTTCCTTGGTGGTCAGCATCTTTGCCAGGGTTATTTTTTGGTTATCGGATGAATGTAACTCCTATTCGAGCTTTTGGGATGGGATTTTTTGCGGTTTTCTTGGCATGGGGCGCTCATGCGGCCTATGTACATATAGCCAGTAATGGGGTATTGAGCTCACGTATGGCCGAACTTTTTGGATTGACTCAGGAATGGATTCTCATTCTTATTACCGCAGTAATTGGTGGTTTGATAAGTGGATTTGCCACCCTAACAAGTTCACTACTGGCTCACAGTCGAAATAAAAAATAGAAAGATGGTCTTGATGCAATCAGGCTATCTGTTTATCTTAATGAAATTGCAAACTACGCTTGTTCATCATAGCGCTTTTAATTTCATATAGGCACAATCCGATAAGGTCATTTTTACTACGTATTACGACTTTGATGGTGCGACTTACAAAAAGTCAGGGGTCGCAGCATTAATGAAATTTTTCGCTACTTATATATCACTAAAATCCGGCGCGGTTCTCGTTGTCGGATTTTTTTTGAGTATTGGTTCAAGACGCAGAGGCATATTCAATTCGCATGAACCAATGGCTGCTATTCTTGACCTAAGAATCAACCATTGTAATAGTAAAACCCTAATTAACAGGATTCTTTAAGTATGGCTTTGCAACCTCGAGAAAAAGCAATTTTAGCACTAAGTGACGGAACAGTTGTTCATGGATTCTCGGTCGGATATAAGGGTATTACCGGTGGTGAATTGTGTTTTAACACCAGTATGACAGGGTATCAAGAGATTTTTACCGATCCAAGCTATTACGGACAGCTCATGATGATGACCTACCCTCACATTGGTAATTATGGCACGATGGATCGGGACGATGAGCATAGAAAAGTGATGGTTGGAGGTGTGATCACTCGAGCCTTTTCTCATGAATTTAGTAATCCCTTAGCCGATCGCAGTCTTCAGCAGTATCTTGAAGATCATAAAGTTGTTGGTATTTCCGGGGTAGATACTCGGGCGTTAGTGCGACACATTAGGGAAAAGGGGGTTATGAATTCGGTCATCTCTTCTGAGGACTTAGAGCCCGACGTATTGGTACAGAAAGCAATTGATTGGGAACCTATGGAAGGTTTAGAACTAGCCACTAGAGTGACTAGAAAGGAGGCTCAGACCTTTCAGCCCGAGGGGGAATCTCGCTTTAGAATAGCCGCTTTTGATTACGGGATTAAACGAAATATTGTCCAAAGTTTTTTAGTACGAGGCTGTACTTTGCGAGTTTTTCCAGCCCAGTGTTCGATTGATGAGGTGAAGGCTTGGAATGCCGATGGATTCTTTTTCTCGAACGGACCGGGGGATCCTAACCCAACCGGAGATTATGCTTTAGAGGTAGTCGAATTTGCTAAAACGTCGGGAAAACCATTGTTTGGAATCTGTTTAGGTCATCAATTAATGGCGCTAAGTGAGGGGATTGAAGTAGGTAAAATGTTTGTAGGACATAGAGGTGCCAATCAACCAGTGAAAAATTTAACGACAGGATTGGTTGAAATTTCAACACAGAATCATGGTTTTTCGGTTAAAGAGGATAGTGTAACCGATGATGTTGCTGAAGTAACCCACATAAACCTGAATGATAAATCGGTGGAGGGACTGGCTTTCAAGCGGTTTCCAGGTTTTTCTGTTCAGTACCATCCAGAAGCCTCACCCGGTCCTCACGATTCAGCCTATCTGTTTGATCAATTTGTGGAACTCATGGATAAACATAAGTCTTGAACTAGGATCAACGATGGCACAACAGTCACAGAACTAAACGAATATAACCCACTCTAACACTCTTACTACTCACTATGCCAAGACGTAACGACATTAACAAAATTCTCATTATAGGTTCTGGTCCCATAGTTATCGGGCAAGCATGTGAATTTGATTATTCTGGTTCTCAGTCTTGTCGATCTTTGAAAGAAGAAGGCTATGAAATCGTACTTATAAATTCGAATCCAGCTACGATTATGACGGATCCGATCATGGCAGATGCGATTTATATGCTTCCCATGACAACCGATTCTATCAAAGAAATTGTAGCCAAGGAAAAACCCGATGCGGTTCTACCGACTATGGGGGGTCAAACGGGGCTTAATTTGGCTAGAGATTTGGAAAAGGAAGGCTTTTGGAAGGAGCAGTGTATTCAGATTATTGGGGTCGATATCGATGCAGTGGAATTGACGGAAGATCGGCAACTGTTTCGGGATCGCATGGAGGAAATTGAGATAGAACAATGTCGTAGCAGGCAAGCTTATTCTCTGTTAGATGCAAAGGAAATCAAGGAAGAACTAGGGGGATTACCTATTGTTATTCGTCCGTCCTTTACAATGGGTGGTGCTGGAGGCGGAATCGTTTGGTCAGAAGAAGAATTTGATCAAAAAGTGCTTTATGGATTGGAAATGAGTCCGGTTCATTCCGTTCTCATAGAAGAAAGTATTTTTGGTTGGAAAGAATATGAACTCGAGCTTTTACGGGATGCCAATGATAATGTGGTGATTATCTGTTCCATCGAAAATATGGATCCTATGGGTGTCCATACCGGAGATTCCGTAACGGTTGCACCTACACAGACTCTCACCGATAAGCAGTTACAAATCCTGCGTAATGCGGCTATTAAGATGATGAGATCCATTGGCACTTTTGCTGGGGGCTGTAATGTGCAGTTTGCAATGGAGCCAAGTTCGGATCGGTTTGTTGCGATTGAAATAAACCCTAGGGTGAGTCGCTCTTCTGCATTGGCCTCCAAGGCAACGGGATATCCAATAGCAAAGGTTGCAACCAAGCTAGCCGTTGGGTATACATTGGACGAGTTGGACAATCAAATTACTGGAAATACCTCGGCTTGTTTTGAGCCTTCTATTGATTATGTTGTGTGTAAAGTACCCCGTTTCAATTTTGATAAATTCCCAGGAGTTGACGAGGAATTGTCCACACAAATGAAGGCGGTTGGAGAGGTAATGAGTATTGGACGTAACTTTCCTGAGGCACTCAATAAAGCTTGGCAAAGTATGGAGGTTGGACGCGACGGTTTAGGCGCTGATGGCTATGAAGAAATAAATAGAAAGACCGTTCGAGAGCGTTTGGTTAAACCGTATTGGGATCGAAGTTTGCAGATTCGTAATGCTTTTAAACTGGGTAGCTCTGTAGATGAAATTGCCGATATCACCAAAGTAGACCCGTGGTTTCTTCAACAGATTGAATACATGGTATCATTGGAGAATAGAACTGAGGGTAAAGCTCTGGGAGAACTTACAAAGGAAGAGCTCTATGAGCTTAAGCAAGCAGGTTTTTCGGATGCACAAATTGCTTGGCTAGTGAGTAAGTCGGGAGAAAAGGTTACCGACGATCAAGTTCGCGCCTATCGTTTAGGATTGGGTCTTAAATCAGTATTTAAAGTGGTTGACACCTGTGCGGCAGAGTTTCCGGCCAAAACACCCTATTACTATTCTGCGTATGAAGGTGAAAATGAGAGCATCGTGTCTGATCGTAAGAAGGTGGTTATTTTAGGGAGTGGCCCTAATCGCATAGGACAAGGCATAGAATTTGATTACTCTTGTGTGCACGCCGTGCTGGCAGCAAAAGAAATGGGTTATGAAGCAATCATGATTAATTGTAATCCAGAAACTGTTTCTACGGACTTTGATTTTGCAGATAAACTATATTTTGAGCCTGTTTATTGGGAGAGAGTACTTGATATCATTGAGCATGAACAACCAGAAGGGGTCATTATCCAGGTAGGTGGCCAAACCGCGTTGAAATTAGGTAAGCGCTTGGTCAAGGCGGGAATCCATATTTTTGGGACTGAGTTTGAACGAATCGATTTTGCCGAAGATAGAGGTGCCTTTTCTGATTTACTTATTCGTTTAGATATTCCTTTTCCTGAATACGGTATGGCTACCGATGTAGAAGGCGCTTTAAGCATCGCTGATCGTATTGGGTATCCGGTATTAATTCGCCCAAGTTATGTATTAGGCGGTCAAGGTATGCGGATTGCAGTCAAACAAGAGGAGCTTGAGCGATATGTAGCCAACATTCTAAAGACTCATCCAGAAAATGCATTTTTGATCGATAAATATCTGGAACATGCCATTGAAGTGGACGTAGATTCCGTTTATGATGGTGAGCAACTTCACATTGCTGGAATGATGCAACATATTGAACCAGCAGGGGTACATTCTGGTGATTCAACGGCCGTTATCCCCCCCTACTCCTTGTCAGAAGAGATTCAGGCAACCATCCGAGTATATCAGAAGCGAATTGCGGAAGCTATGGATATTCAAGGGTTTTTAAATGTGCAATATGCAGTAAAAGATGATAAGGTATATATTCTAGAAGCGAACCCTCGAACTACTCGCACCATCCCATTCCTTGCTAAAGCCACGCAGCGGCCAGAGGCAGCCATTGGAGTGAAGGTGATGTTGGGCGCAAAACTTAGTGAGTTTGACTTAGAATCTAAGCTAAAATGTTGGGCCATCAAGGAGCCAGTATTTCCTTTCGATAAATTTCCTGGGGTTAAAAAAGAATTAGGACCAGAAATGAAGTCGACGGGGGAAAGTATTTATTTTGCCGAAGACTTTAAGGATGAACACTTTAGGAAACCTTTCGAATTCAAGAATCTTTATTTGTCTAAATAGCGAGTAATTTGGGTATTTATGGGTCTGTTTTAGTACCATTGATTATGAATATTGATTCAGAAATACTATCCCAAATAAAAGGATTAGAGCTTAAAGCACAAAAAATTGTTGAGGGATTCATCGCTGGCCTACATAAAAGCCCTTATCATGGCTTTAGTGTTGAATTTGCGGAACATAGACCCTATAACACGGGTGACGATTTTAAGCATATAGATTGGAAGGCATACGGAAAAAAAGAGCGTTTCTATGTGAAGCAGTATGAAGAAGAAACCAATTTGCGATGTTTTTTAGTTTTGGATACAAGTTCGTCCATGCATTTTCAACATAAGGCTCAATGGACTAAACTTCAGTATTCTACCCATTTAGCTGCGGCAATGGGGTACCTAATGCAAGGACAAAGAGATGCGGTAGGATTTGCTTCTTATGCTGATACGATCGGTAGTTTACTCCCCGCTAAGGGTACCAGGAGGCATTTAAGGCGAATTTTTTTAGAAATGGAGCCTTATTTAACTAAAAATAAAGGAGAGCGTACCGGGTCAGCTGCTGCATTGCATGAGTTAGCTGAACGTATTCACCAGCGAAGTTTAGTAGTTATTTTTACTGATTTGTTCGAGAATATAGAAGCGCATGAGGCATTGATATCGGCGCTAAAACATTTACGCCATCGCAAGCACGAAGTTATATTGTTTAACGTAACCGAACATTCTACCGAGCTGAACTTAGATCTTGAACATGATCGTTATTTACTAGAAGATCTGGAGAGTGGTGAACAAATCGAGATTTCACCCACACAGGTTGGCCAGGATTATCGAGTCAAAGTGGCTATGTATATGCAAGGGTTTAAGCAGGCCTGTAATGAATTTCAGATAGATTTTGAATCTGTATCCACTGAGAAGCCCTTTAATGAGGCACTCATTCATTATTTGAAAAAGAGAAGTCGATTAGGGTAGTGTAACTAGGAATAAATCGATGAGTTATGGAAATACATGCTCATTCCGTTCACTTAATCATACTACTTTTGAGCGTTTTAAAATACGATTCAAGATTCCTGGGGCTAATCGTTTGAGGTACAGTGCGAGACGTTCTTTAGGTCCAGATACTACAATTTCTTCTTTACATGCTTTAATCTTAGGCCAAATTCGACATAGCATTTCATGGGCATCCATTGCATGGGTATGTAAGTCGCCCATTTTACCGAATGCTTGGCCATCGCCGGTGAGTGAATTTTGAGTTATAGCGGTTTTAATAGGGCCAGGGCATAATAATGTGATATCAATGTTATGTTCATACATTTCTTGACGTATGGAATCGAAAGCACCTTGGATGGCATGTTTACTTGCCGCATAACCGGAACGATATTTAGTTCCAAACTTCCCGGCAACTGAGCTAGTTACGATAATATGTCCAGAGCCTTGGTTAACCATGTTGGGTAAAATAAAACGGCTGAGGGCTAGAGCTCCAAACACGTTAACTTCTAGTAGTCGACGAATAGTTTGCATATCGGTTTCAAGGAATAATGAGCGCTGACTAATGCCTCCATTATTCACTAGGACATCAACTTTGTTTTTCCAGGCCCAGGCTTCTTCTGTTTTTTTCTGTAGTGATGTATCCCCTGAAGAAAGGTCTAATGGCAGAACCAATATATCACCACTAAAATCACTGGATAAGTCAGATTTGAGCTTTTCTAATTCATCCACCCGCCTAGAAGATAAAATAAGATGGGCGCCTTCCTTTGCATATTGCTGTGCAAATGCTTTTCCTATACCCGAGGAGGCTCCTGTTATCCAAACAACTGGTCGATTAGATGTGGCATGCGCGGTCATAGTGCTGGGTGTTATTTACAAAAGTTATCTTTATAATTTAGTTAATTATAGAGAGTAACTATAGTGCTAAATATATTTGTAGACTTGTCAAATCGAGCCTCCTCTAAATACCTTAATCTTCAATATACCCCCATGAACGTGGAGATAAAACACACCCTACTTTTACTGGAAGATGAATTAGAATCGGGCGAAATGTTAGCCAATTACTTAGAGTTGAATCATTTTCAAGTTCACTGGGCAAAGGATGGAAAGCAGGCATTAGCTATAATAGAATCGTATGCCGATGAAATTGAATTAGCTATTTTAGATATAATGGTGCCCTTCATGGATGGAAAAGAAATTTGTGCACACATTAGAAAACATCCGGTACTATCTGATATTCCAGTTCTTTTTTTAACAGCTAGAGATGAGGAAAAAGATGAAATTGAAGGCTTAGAAATAGGTGCGGATGACTACATTAAAAAACCAGCAGGCTTACATTTGATTAAGGCGCACGTAGAGAGTCAACTCCGTCGAATGCAACCAGAAAAAAAGCAGTGGTTACGGTACGATCATGTTTACTTGGATACCGATTCAAAACAGATGTTTATAAGTGACCAGCAAATAGATTTAACCCATACAGAATATATCATAGCTGAATTATTCTTTACACATCCTAAAGTCGTATACAGCAGGCATGAAATTTTGGAGCATATATCAGACGAGGAGAAATTTATTTTTGATCGAACCGTAGATGTGCACATAAAAAATCTACGGTTAAAAATGAAGGAAGAAGGCAAATTAATAAAAACCTACAGAGGTGTTGGCTATGGTTTCAATAGAGAGTTTATACATTCATGAATATTCAATCTAAGCTTTCAGTAACCTACATATTATTATTGATTATCGGCATAATCACCATAAGCGCCTATGCTATTTTGAGCATTCGTTTCTTCCTATTTGCAGCAGGGCTTGATGAATTTAAAAACGACATGCGGATTGTTCGACAAGCCGTAGAGTCTTCGGATGAAAATACCGATTTCTTTCCATTCATTACAGAAACCACGGCTTTATTCGATTATGATTTAGCCTTATTTGATTCTACTGGTATACCAATCTATAATACTCAGCCCGAACAAGTATTTGTAGATTCACGAGAATTTTTAAGTGAGGTAGTAGTGGATTCAGTGCTAGGGAATAATGAAGAGATTTATGTGATGAATGATCCGACTTATTCAAGGTTAGTGGCTTTTGCTAAAGTAGATGATGGGTTTCCTAGTGTAAGTTACTTACGAATTAGTAAGGATAAAGAAGAATATTACGAAGCGGTAGACAATATTCGTCATATTATTTATGCCGGTATGTTATTCTCTATTGCTGCGGTTATGTTGGTGAGCTTTATATTTTCTAAATATATGGCAGCGCCCATAAAACAGCTAAATGATGCAGCACTAACCATTGCTGATGGTCAGACACATGAGACCCTTGAAATGGATCGTAACGACGAATTCGGGACCTTAGCCACATCACTCAATAAAATGGCGGAACGGTTTAAAAAGGATAATAGGCAGCTCCAATTACTGAACGAAAAACAAAATCAATTTTTTGCCGACATTGCCCACGAAGTCAGAAACCCATTACATACGATATCTGGTTCTATAGAAATGCTTCAAATAGAGGCTTTATCGAAGGAAAAAAAAGCGCAATATATGGTAACCATGCAGAATCAAGTGGAACGCGTGGTTCGTTTATTTAACGATATTAAAATGTTGCAACGTTACGATATGGATGAACATTTTATAGATAAAGAGGCTGTAGAGATAGGGTCTCTTCTAGAGAATATAATCACTACGTACGAACCATTAGCGCAGGAAAAAAACATAGAATTAACCTTGAAAATCTTGACTAATGCATCGGTATATGCCGATAGAAATAAGTTAGATCAGGTCATGGACAACCTTATTATGAACGCCTTAAAGTATACCAATGAAGGTAATATAAAGGTGCTTTGTGAACAGATTGAAACTCAAGTCCAAATTTCGGTTGAGGATACAGGAATTGGTATTGCTTCCGAACATCTAGACCGGCTTTTTGACCGTTTTTACCGAACAGATAAAGCTCGTTCAAGGGATAAAGGGGGCACGGGCTTAGGTCTTGCTGTAGTACGAGGAATATTGAAAGCACATGATACTGACATACTAGTAAGCAGTGAGGTGGGTAAAGGTAGTCGGTTTTATTTTCAACTACCGATTATTACCTGATGCAGTGGCAATACAGGGCTTAATTGTGCAGAAAAGAGTTTAACTATGCTTAGTTTTCGTTGGACATACGGACTAGTCGTATAGCCGCTCCAGTATATCCTATTAATAGAGAAAGTCCGCCAAGTGGAGTGAGATAAACGATCCAAGGATTTGGTGCCAAACATAAGACATAAAGACTGCCCGAGAAGAGTACAATTCCGCTGACTATGAATTTCATTGCTAGTCCAAGGGAAACACGATAACTACGCTCTAATAGACTTAAACCCATTAATCCTAGCGCATTCCAAAATTGATATTGAACAGCGGTTTCCCATGTATCTAATAAACTACTTGAAAGTTTACTTTCTAAGATATGAGAACCCATGGCTCCCAATGCAACAGCAAAAGCTAAAAACACTAGGGACAATGCACTAAAGCGAGAAATTGGATAGGTCATAGCAGTTGTTTATTTGGTAAGTACTGATAAGATTTACAAAAATAATGAAGAATTTATGAACTGAGTGCAATTTTTTAGTGTAATATACATAGGTTTAAAAATTCAACTATCCATCATATAATGTATATCAATGAATAATCAACAAATTTTATTTTTAGGGTCTTTTATTACAGTTTTTGGAGTGGCTATCTTATTTTGGCCTTCTACAGATGCTGAAGAGCTCCAAACTATGGCTGAGACAAGCATGGAATCTACAAGTTCTGTGATGCAAGCTCCCGAAGGCGCTATTTTAGTTACCATGTACAAGAACGAGGGTTGTATGTGTTGTACACGTTGGGCCGAACATATGAACAAAGAAGGTTTTTTTGTTACTGAAAAGGTCACTCGGGAATTAGGGGCTATTAAATCTGAGCAGGGTATTTCTAACGAACTAACCTCCTGCCATACTGCTATGATCGATGGTTATATCGTGGAGGGTCATGTACCTCCAGCCGATGTTCAACGATTATTGAAGGAACGCCCAGATGCTATAGGACTCTCAGTTCCAGGTATGCCAGAAGGGTCACCGGGGATGGAAGGCCCTAACGCAGACCCCTATGATGTACTCTTAATTAATTCGGACGGAAGCACTTCCGTGTATAGCTCGTATAGATAAATTTTTGGGAACCATTTTCGAGTTGTGCAATGTTATATAAACATATTGTAGATTCAAACTCCGAATAACTCAAACCGACTTAAACCCCCGATCCTGACAGGTCTGAGGGTTTTTTTATGGCTAACGTTTGGCCAATATTTTGCTCACATTGTCGGATTTCCGACCTGTATCCTTTCTTCTATGATCATTCCGGATTTAAAATATAATAACAAGCTAATGCTATCCCCTTCCTCCATATCCTTAGTTGGTTGAATAATCATTATATGATACCCTCCTGGTTGGAAAGGGATGTGCTCAGAAGCTTGAATGGCAACAAATGGCTGCTCTTCCATCATCATGATTTCGTCGTTCATATAACTCAGATGTATTTGCACATCCTTAGAAGCATTTGAGGAAACCTGAACAAGACTATCGGGAACCGAACCAACATTATGCATAGTAAAATAAGCAGCACTCATCATACCCGCTTTTGTAGGACGAGCCCAAGCGTCTTCTATGGCAATATTCCATTCCGATTCAGCCATGGATAAATCGGTTATGCGACCTTGTTCCTCAAGAGCTGAATCGGGTCGATTAACCTTATTGTTGCATCCAAGCATTAGCCCCAGACTAATTGAAACAAATAATAGGAGTAAGATTAGTGGTTTCGTACTAGTAGAGGCTGAGCTAAATAAAAGGTTTTGATTATTCATAAAATGGTAATTATTGAATGAGTGATTGTAAATCTTGAACAATAAGTGATGGAATAATAGGCATGCTTCCACCATATTCAATAATGATTTCACCCTTTGGGTTCATCACCATAATTTTATCAGAATGATTTAGAAAATAGATTTCTTTTCCACTTTCGGTGGTTGTACGCATAGACTCTTGGGTTCGTACTCTAACACTATCCATAAAACTTTGAACCATTGTTGGTTCACCTGTGAGGAAGTTGATATTTTCGTCTACTTTAAACACCTCTTTATAACGGTGTAGGACTTCAGGGGTATCTCGGAGTGGATCAAAACTCACCCCTAAAAACTGCACATTACTGGGATAGCCCATATCCTTTTGAATTTTAATTAGGTTCTGGGTGATTAAAGGACAAATATCGGGGCAATTAGTGTACACAAATCCCATAACCACATATTCTCCAAGAAAATCTTCCGGGAATATAACCCTCACACTGTCTTGATTTATCAACTCAAATGAAGCATCGTTCATGTCATCAATGACTTTGTAGTCATTCATACAGGCACTTTGAGTCAATAAAAAGCATAGAAAAATAAAGGTAAGTACAAAGGAGGAAGGCTTAGCCAAGGTAGGTTTGGTGTTCATAACAGGCGGGTTAAGGAGTATAGTGAAAGGATATATTTATGAAGAATATACCTCAGCGACAATCCGAATGTTCATCCGCACAAGGTATCCATTCGAATTCTAAGGTAGAATGATGAATGTTATATGAAGCGCTTAAAAAATCTTTGATGGTTTTTTTGATCCGCTCAATATATTGCATATTCGATTCATCGATGAGTACATGATATTCTAAGAGAGTTTGAGATTTATTCAAATTCCAAATATGTAGGTGATGTATATCCTTCAACCAAGTCTATTTTTTTTAAAACATTCTCAGGTTCTGGTAGTGAGATATGCCCTGGAGTAGCCTCCATCAAAATATCAATACTCTCACGAAGCATGTGGTAGGAATGAAAGAGAATGTAGATTCCGATTGCAATGGTCAACACGCTATCTACCCAATACCATTGGTAATAGAGTATCAACCATCCCCCAAGTATAACCCCGACGGAAAAAAAGGCATCTGAAAGAATGTGCAAATAGGCCGATTTCATGTTCAAATTTTCTTTCCGCTAGCTATGTAATAAAATGGCAGTGACTACATTACCTAGCAAGCCGATTACAGCAACCCATAGCATGATGGACCCATCTATGGATATGGGGTCTATAAATCGTTCTATCCCTTCTTTTACCAATACTAGTGCAATAATGATTAAGGTTATAAGGTTAATGAAAGCGCCTATGATTTCGGCGCGTTTGTAACCGAATGTGTTAGCCAAGTCCGCTTTTTTTTGTCCAATTTTACGTGCATAGAGTGCATTTCCCAAGGATAGTGTATCATTGAGGTTATGTCCTGCATCCGATAATAAAGCAAGGCTATTAGATACCAAACCTCCTATGAACTGTACCAAGGTAATGACCAGATTAAGAAGTATGGAGATCCAGAGTTTGTAGGTGGGAAGGTCTTTATCAACGGCATGATGATGATGCCCGTGATCATGACCCTGGTGGTACATTGTGTTCCTTGGATTCATCTGCGTGCCAATGTTCAATGCTTTATGGTTTGGCTTTCTTGTTGTTGCTGATGCTATTTGTGGATGTTACTGCTACTACTCAGTGGCTACTAATTCTTCTAGCAACAACTTCATGAGTGATTCTGCCGCTGAATGACCTAAGCTTTGCATTGCTTCTTCACTTAGTTCATCCTCAACTTCGAAGGTCAGGGCATCGGTGCCGAAGGTTTTGTAGACCCAATTTTTTGTGATGGGTGAGTTGGGTTCAAATTCTTCGCTTCGGAAGTTTAGCTCAGGATTTGCTTCGGCAACAAAGGGAAACCAGCGCTGAGTGAAGTTGTCTATGCCGGTGATTACTTCTTCATTGATAGGGTAGAAGACATTTTCGTTGGTTGAATGAAAATCTATGCCATAAACCACATTATAACGACCATCTGCTAATGGAGTCAATACATCTCGGACGGATCTGGTTTCAGGTTGGCGAAAAAATTCCCAATCTCTGTTCAAGTCTATTCCCTTAGAATTATGCCTCCAATGCCCTTGCTCGACTCCATCTGGATTCATCATTGGATAGGCAATGATGTGAAAGTTGGACCTAAACGCTTGTGCAAGCTCGTCGGCACCCATCAACCTGTTAAAGAGATATAGAAAACTGCGATATCCAGACACCTCGGGGGGATGTTGCCTTGAAAATAGGAGTAATAAGCCCTCTTTCTCGATTTTCGCATGATCTTGGCTTTGCCATTGAAGGATGGCCCTATTGTTGTGTGAATAACCAATCGTATCCACTAAAATTTCTGAAGCAAAACCATGGGATTCTGGATATTCTTCTAATGCTTCAACGCTATTTGGATGAATAGGATGTGCTGCAATCCACTGTTTATCGGTGCCTATTTGTACGTTAAAGTGAACCGACCCGTCCGCTGAATAGGATGTGCTATCCTGCAAAAGATTCCAGTTTGTTGGTTCCGTGATGCGTGCGATTTTAGGGATGTATCGGTGTCGAGCACCTTCGTATGATAAGCGAATAAGTACTTCACGAGCTTGGTCACTCCAAATTTGAAAAGCATACCATGGAGAGTTGTTAATAGGAGCGTTTTCTGGTTTAATTCGAATAACAACGGTATCCTGAACTAGTCCTGACGCCAACCAGGCATCCGAAACTCGGGCGCCCGAAAATTCATTGCTAATCCAGATACGAGGTTGTCCAAACCCAATAACCCGTTTGTTCTGGTAAAGAATTTCCTTGTCTTGGGTATCGGTAACGTCAGGTGGATCGTATGAATACCCACTGAAGGGCTCGGTAGTGGAGCAGCTGTAAAGAAAAAGTCCACCAAAGAGTACAATCAGTAAATAGGCTTGGGTATTATGAGACGTGATGCTAGAAAATAAGCGAGAGTTAAGTTTCATAATTAGATGGTAGATAGAGACTAAAACTATTTTTGCTTGTATCTAAGATACTATATTATAGATTGATTGTTTAGATATTGAATATTATTGAATTTTATAGGTATGAGTTCGTATTTGAGGGGCCCATTTATTTTATTGGTTATGGTAGGTCTCTGCTTGTCGGAAGATGCATTCGGACAGATAGAGCCTGCTATGGGCGGTTTTGTTGTGGAAGAAAACACGCTTAGCTGGCCCAATGATATACCCGAAAAGATACCGGTGAGAGCTATTCGTTTTGGAGGTCAGGAGCGTTTTACTGAACCTATACTACGAAATAAGATAAATACCGAAACACCAGCTTGGTGGAAACAGCAGTGGGCGGTGGTGCAAGCTTGGTCGTTGTACAACTTTTCACAAGTACTCCCTGATCTGATCAATGCAGATCTTCCAAAGTGGGATGCAACCATTTTAAAGCAACAATTACAACAGCTAAAAAGCTTTTTGAATGCCCAAGGATATGAGGATGCTAGGGTACATGCACACGTAGTACCGGTTGCAAATAATATATTTTGGGATGTTTGGTTTCATATTAGCTTGGGTGAGCCCACAACCATTTCGTCGGTTGAAATACGTTTAGTTATCGCAGCTTCTGAATTAGAAGATACCAAAGGTTTAAATTGGGTTCGAACCCAGGGCGTAGACGTGAGCGTTGAAGCTCAGATTGAATTACGCGAGCAGGGACTTGGGCTCTTATTTTTTGACCAACTAAGCCAAGCAGTACGATTAAAAAATAGCACCTATACAGATTTGGATATGTTGCGCGAGCAAAATCGTTTGCGTACGGCGCTGCGAGAAAAAGGATATGTGTATGCACAGGTAGTTATGCGGAGCGATTTGGGAGAACAATCAACCGGAAGGGGTTTTACTGAAACCAAGGCAAAACAATTAGGCTTTGATATTATTCTTGGGCAAAGACCAATCATTCAAGAAATTCTTGTAGATGGTGAGCGAACAGTACCAAAAAAGGTAGTTCAAAGAGAACTGACTCTTAAGCTGGGACAATATTTCAGTGAAACCGAAAAAAGAAATTCTCTTACACAACTATATGCCCATCCATTGTTTGATCGGGCTACGATACAGATTTCTGAACAGTCAAATGATGAAGCGTTGACGCTGCAGGTACAAGTGAAGGAAGAGAACTTGCGCTCGTTTCAGTGGAGAGGTGGACTAGGTTATTTTGACCGATTAGAGCGTTCTTTTCGCGTATCAGATAGTTATCAATTATTCCGAACGCAATGGTCATGGGTTCATAGAAATTTAGGAGGTGGAGGGCAGCAATTTTCTACTGAATTGAAACTTTCTTATTTCGAACGCTATCTGGAGGCCGATTATCTTTTCCCATATGTATTCAATACCAAAAGTAGTGTTCGGATTCATCCATTTATGCAATACCGCGATGAAAGAGCTTATAATATTACATCTTCAGGAATGGGTAGCGCATTTAGTTATGTGGTTAATAGCCGGTTAACTGGAACATTCTCTTATCGTTATGCACGTAACGATGAGTCTAATGTAGAAGCGGGTCAGGGTATTCCAGATAGTCTACTTACCTATAATTTATCGGTCTTTAATCTTAGTTCAAGGTATCATTCGCAGGGAATTATTGGGTATAATACGTTTTCAGTTCAACCTACCATAGAATTATCGGGACTTTTTGGGGAGGGTGATTTTAGTTATCAACGTCTGTTATTGGACATCCGGAAATACACTCCAGTAGGGAATAAATCTGTTTTTGCAAGTCGAATTCGAGGGGGTTGGATTTTTGAACAAAATCGTGATAGCCTTCCATCCGACGTCCGGTTTTATAACGGTGGAAGTACCCTTGTTAGGGGCTGGGCAAGACATAGCTTGGGACCTAAGGAGTGGGTAGAACGAGTAGATAGTACATCAAATGGTGCAATAAGTAGGTATAGTTTTGTCCCAACCGGGGGAAAGGCCTCTTTAACTCTAAATCTAGAATGGAGAGAGCAGTTTGAAAAATGGAGGGGTGGATATGGAGTTGTATTTTTGGACGGTGGGCAGGTTTGGACGAATACGGAAAGCATTACCATAAAAGATATTCAATGGGCTTTAGGTGCTGGGATTAGATATCGAGCACCCATTGGGCCTATTAGAATTGATCTGGCCTATAAGTTGAATCCTAGTTCCGAAGATTTAGGTATAATCCCTGGAGTACGAGGCAAACAATCATGGGCAAGGTGGGCATTGTACTTATCCATTGGAGAGGCATTTTAGTGAGTTTTATGAGGGCTATTTTAAAGAGGTTTCACATTGGATTATTACAATCTCATTATTGATACTAATATCACATAACTAAACAATACAATAAATAGAATGAGTATAAAAAAACAACAATTAGTCTTTGTCCTAATGATAGTATACCTGAGCGTTGGTCTGGGATGCGCTAATTATGGGGCTTTTGAAGGGTTTACCAGTGATGGTTTATATATAAGTCCCTCACCCATTCAAAGTAGAGTGGTAGAGCCACAATTTTTTTCACCAATAGATACAAGCTCTATTTGGCAAGCTGACTATCTTAGCTATGTGAGCCAGGATTCTTATTTATGGGAAGAATTGTTAAAAAGTGAAGTTGAAGAATTGGCTATGCAGGGCTTGGGAATGGATATTATTGAAATTGACCAAACTGGTTTTGACGGTAGAGGTCCGGCTTTAAAAACTGGTTGGATAATTTCTGAACGTTCGCAATTTTTTATTATTAATGAATTGGCTGGTAGGTCACCCAACACGTTCTTTTTATTACAGACTTCAATAAAACCGTATTGGGATGTGGTTATTACTCAATCAGGAGACTCCAGAGAAGGAATTGACCTTCAGTATAGAAGAGATTATTAATAGAGTCATTCTGAAGACAGCGAAGTAACCCATAAGCAAACAAGTCTCTTACATGCCTTCTCAAAAAGCCTTGGCTTCATGTGTTCTTTTCCCTCTATTAGCTAAAGGTTACTTAGGATTTTGAACGTAGTTCGTCATACACAATAGTCAGGTTATAGGACAAGGATAGTCGCCATCCTGGGGCAGCAAATTCCTCAAATCCAGGTATTACCTCCATTTGTGCGAATTCTTCTTTTGATTTCTCTGCCATTATAGCCTTATTTCCTAGCGTCAATAGTTCCTCAAGGAAGGCTTTTTTCGGTTAACATCTTCCCAAGTTCCACTGATTCCGAACTCAGGATGTCTATGGCCAAATATATATGGTATCCTTGAGCAGTTCTTCCAGAATGGTGCCACCGCAACCATTAAACAGTCCTCCATTTCTGCGTAGTTCTTGAAATCCACTAAGTCGACGAGAACCATCCATAGGACCCTTAATTGTATTCATTGGTGATGGCCTAGCGATTACCTTAGGAAATAAACTAAGTGAGGTAGCCCCAGCCGCTATTCCTTTTAGACTGGTTTATAGAAACTTTTTTCGATTGATCTTAGGACTATGGGTTGAATGTGGGTTTAAACACGCTCTTAAAATTCAAGAGTCTAAGGAAGCTAGGTACCGACTTTTCTTAAAGTTGGTGGCCAATACAGCATTCATGCATATAGCAGCAATCACAGAATATATGGTAGCCCATATATCTACAATATAGATAGCTAAAATAATGATAACTACATCCATAACCATCTGAAAGCGGCCTGCATTTACATTGTGGTATTTACTCAGGTATAGAGATAAAATATTTAATCCACCTAGGGAAGCTTTATGGCGGAACAGCATCAATAAGCCTGCCCCCATCATAGAACCACCAAAAATTGCAGCAAAAAGTGGTACGGAAGAGTCGATTACAATCCATTGTGGAATCCAATCGGAAAGTAAAGACACTAAGCCAACAGCAAAAAATGTTTTAAGAGTGAAAAACCAGCCCAACCGCCACAAAGCTAAGCCGTAAAATGGGATATTTATGACAAAAAAGAGTTGACCAAAGCTCCATGAGCTTGCATAAGATCCTAAAAAGGCGACGCCAGCTGTTCCCCCAATTAAAAATTCTTGCTTGGTGAATAAAGCCACTCCAAATGACATAAATAAACTAGCTAGAAGTATAGCCTGTACATCGTCAAATAGACTATGAGAAACGCCGTTAGGCATCGCGGAGAGGTTGGGTTTCCTCTCAAACGTATTTGTAGGTTCTATTTTTTTGATCGTTATATCCCTAGTTCATCTCGTATGAGTAATAATATTGAGGAGTGGGGGACGATGATGTATTTTTCATTCTCAAACTCAATTTCGTGAGAACGGCTCTTCAGAAAAATTGCTAAATCCCCTGCTGAGGCTTGCATACCAATGTATTTTGTATCCTCGGTCACTTTCCATGCCTCTTCCACATCGGTATTGGGGATAGGGTAACCAGGTCCAGTTTTTAAAATATACCCACTTTGTATCTCTTCTTTTTCCTTTACAGAGGCCGGTAAGACTAACCCGCTTCGAGTGTGTGTTTCCATATCGCGAGGCTTAATGAGTACGCGATCACCCACTACAATGAAATTATCGATTGAATTAAGGTATTCTTGAATCATCTATGAACTGTTTCTATTTGTGGCAACATGTACCTGAATTTGTAAAGAATGCTATATCGGTGCATTATTCAATAATACTAGGTAAAGCTAAAGATACGAAATAAAACAGCAAAGCATGAAAACTGCCTGTATAGTGTGAGGTCATTCTAGGAGCGCCGACTTTTTGTAAATTACCTGTGAACCCTTCTTCTTCCGCCATGATTGACCAGAAAGTTGTTCGTTTTAATACTTTCAATTATGGGGTAGATTTCTTTATTTGCATCAGGAAAAATCTAACCAATTTAATACAATATGCAGTTATTACGCTTTCGTTTGAGTCTCATGATGTTTCTCCAATTTTTTATTTGGGGTGCATTTTTTGTGACAATGGGCGCTTATCTCCTAAGGGTGTTTGAGGGAGAAGAGAGTTTAAACACTATCATAGGGAGTGCCTATGCTACTCATAACTGGGCAGGTTTACTAGCTCCGGTTTTTGTGGGGCTATTAGCCGATCGGTATTTCAATGCGGAAAAGGTCAATGGCATCAGTCACCTTTTAGGTGGAGTGCTACTATGGATTGCTGCAGGTATTACTGATTCCGGTACTTTTATCTGGGTAATGTTGGCCTATTTCATGTTATATATGCCTTCACTGGCCTTAGTAAATGCCATTGCATTTGCTAATATTGATGACCCAGACTCAGAATTCCCCCGAATACGTGTATGGGGTACCATCGGTTGGATTGTTGCGGGATTTATAGTTGCAGGCACCGTCTTAGGTTTTGTACAAATCCCTCTGCTTAGTTGGCTAACAGGCGTTGAAAGTAACATACAGTCCACGAACATACCTCTTAAAGTGAGCGCGGTTATTTCGGTACTTTATGGGTTGTATAGCTTTCCCCTTCCAGCCACTCCACCATCGGCAAGAGGGGAAAAGTTTGATGTGAAACAGGCATTGGGTTTAGATGCATTAAAATTACTTAGCGAGAAGAATTTTGCGATTTTTTCATTTAGTAGTTTTGCAATTAGTATTCCACTGGCATTCTATTATGCTCGAACGAACGATTTTATTGCAGCGGTAGCCTTCGGTGAGCAATCTCCTTCATTCATGGCTATTGGACAAATGAGTGAAGTGTTATTCATGTTAGCTATACCACTATTTTTAGCTCGTCTTGGCGTAAAGTGGATGCTACTTGTGGGTATGCTAGCTTGGACTGCTAGATATTTGTTATTTGGTCTATTCCCTAGTTCAACGGCACTCATTGTATTAGGTATTGCCCTTCACGGTATCTGTTACGATTTCTTTTTTGTAACGGGTCAACTTTATGTAGATAAAAAAGCCCCAAAACATTTACGAGCAAGTGCCCAAGGTTTTTTCAATTTGTTGACTTATGGTGCAGGTATGCTTATAGGTAATTATGTCTTGGGTTGGTGGGGTGACAGGATTTCACTTGACGGGTCTAGCACGGAAGGTTGGCTAGCTGGAGCACAAAGTTTTTGGGTCATGCCTGGTATTGTAGCTTTATTAGTTGCCGCTTTTTTCTTTGCACTGTTTTGGGATAAAACCACTGATGAACAAATACCTTCGGAGGCAGCAGCATAAATGCAAGATAGAAAATTACGGATGGGTATGATTGGAGGAGGCACTGGGGCTTTTATCGGAGCAGTGCATCGGATGGCTGCACGCTTAGATGGTCAAATCGAATTGGTTTGTGGTGCTTTTAGTAGCTCTCCTGAAAAGAGTAAGGAGACGGGGCAGGAGTTATTTCTACCTGAAGAACGAGTTTACGACACCTGGCAAGATATGATTATTCATGAAGCCCAACGCAAAGAAGGTGATCGTATGGATATCGTCTCTATAGTTACGCCCAATCACTTGCATGCCGCTCCTGCAATCATGGCTTTAGAACATGGCTTTCCAGTTATTTGTGATAAGCCACTATGCCTATCGACCAGAGAGGCCTTAGAAATAAAAGATGCGGTGAATGCATCAGGCTTGCCGTTCGCACTTACTCACACCTATACGGGGTACCCTATGGTGAAACAAGCACGGCATATGATTGCCTCGGGTGAATTGGGCCTGGTTCGTAAGGTGGTAGTTGAATATCCGCAGGGCTGGCTTACGGATAAGTTAGAAGATGAGGGCCAAAAACAGGCAACCTGGCGCTCTGATCCCTCAAAAGCTGGCAAAGCAGGAGCATATGGAGATATTGGCACACATGCTGCTAATATGGCTGAATATGTCTCAGGTTTACAGATAATAAAGGTGCTTTCACAGATGTCCAAGATCGTTGAAGGACGTTTACTGGATGATGATACTTCGGCACTGTTAGAATTTGAAGGAGGTGTACCTGGTGTATTGATGTGTTCACAAATTTCCGCTGGTGAAGAAAATGCGGTGAAGGTTAACGTCTATGGAACTAAGGGAGGAGTAGAATGGTGTCAGGAAGATGAAAATACTCTATTGGTTAAGCGGTATGGGGCCCCGAACCAGGTGTATAGAACCGGAGTGGATAATGCCTACTTGTCAGAGGTAGCATTAGTACATACTCGAGTTCCTTCTGGCCATCCCGAGGGGTATCTTGAAGCTTTTGCTAATATATACAGAAATTTTGCTATGGCGGTTCGAGCTCATCATTACGGGTCAGTACACAACCCTGTATGTGATTTTCCGGATATAGATGACGGCGTTCATGGAATGGCGTTGGTTGATGCCATGGTAGAATCTACCACTAAAGGGAATGTATGGACCCCACCCGAACATTAACTATATAGAACGGCGTTAGCTACATCAACAAGAATCAAATATTACACAAACACACCGGATTTACCTATATGAAAACGATTAAAGGCCCAGCCATTTTTTTTGCACAGTTTATTGACGCATCCGAACCATTTAACTCATTAGACGGCTTATGCCAATGGGCGGCTGATCTAGGGTACAAGGGAGTGCAAATCCCGAGCAATATGGATTTCATGATTGACTTGGATACCGCTGCCGAAAGCCAGGATTATTGTGACGAACTAAAGGGGAAGGTGGCTTCTTATGGTCTTGAAATCACTGAATTGTCTACCCATATCCAAGGTCAACTGGTGGCAACGCATCCTGCTCACGATACAATGTTTGATGTATTTGCTCCCGAACCACTAAAAGGTAATGAACCCGCACGCCGAGAGTGGGCCATAGACCAGGTTAAAAAAGCTGCGATAGCCAGCCGGCGCCTTGGTTTAAAGGCGCATGCCACCTTTTCTGGATCCTTACTTTGGCCAATGGTTCATCCATGGCCACAACAGCCTAAGGGACTGATTGATGAGGGTTTCGCTGAACTTGCTAAGCGCTGGATTCCCATTTTGGATGTGTTTGAAGATAATGGGGTGGCTTGTTGTTATGAGGTTCATCCAGTAGAGGATATACACGATGGGGTTACTTTCGAGCGCTTTTTAGCGGCAACAAACAATCACAAAGCGGTGAGTATATTGTATGATCCCTCGCATTTTGTATTGCAGCAACTCGATTATCTAGCATATATTGATCACTATCATGAATTTATAAAAGCGTTTCATGTAAAGGATTCTGAATTCAATCCAACAGGAAAAAAAGGAACCTTCGGTGGGTACGGTGACTGGAGAGATAGAGCGGGTCGTTACCGATCACCAGGAGATGGTCAGGTAGACTTTAAAGGAATTTTCACCAAACTAACGGAATATGGATTTGATGGTTGGGCGGTCTTAGAGTGGGAATGTTGTGTCAAATCTCCTGAACAGGGCGCTAGAGAGGGTGTATCCTTCATACAAAATCATATTGTTGAAGCTACTGAAAAAGCCTTCGACGACTTTGCTGGTGGCGGTGGAGTAGATCGAACGCTTAATCGGCAGATATTAGGGTTAAAAGATTAGCTCTTTTTAGCGTTTACTCCAAGATTTCTGCAGTTTCTTTGCGTAACAATACTTCACGTCGATTGTCCATAGACTGGGTATCGATAAGTTTATTATAGGGATCTATGCCAACTTCGGATGGTTCGACATCAACAGTAAAACGCAGCGTTGTTTCGATTTGATCAAACCGGTGTTTTTTTAAATAAATCACAGAATCTTCCCCTTGAGAATTTTTGGTAAAAATACCCACATCTATGTAGTCGCGAAGAGGCAGGGATTGGATTGGCTTTCGGAGTTCTTCTTTTTCCAAAAATAAACTGTCTCCAGCAGCATTTTTATAAATACGCTTACCTTTTTGGTCACTCTTATACTTAGCTGCCTGTAGTGTGAATTCGACTTCGTAGGTACTGTCCGGATTTATCCACCATTCCGCTTCATCTACTCGATTATCATAGAGGGTAATGGTTCGGAACAAATCATCGATAAGATAATTGAGACTATCAGGAGTAGCTAGAGCAATTTCGTTGACAAATTCTTCGGCTATGGTATAGGGAGCCTCTTGGTAAGCCACTTTGTTAAGGTATCGCTGTATGGCCCTATTTAATGTTTCTTCTCCTAAATAATCACTCAGCGCATAAAGTACTAGAGATCCTTTATTGTAGTGTATATACTGCTGGTTTTCATTAAACATTAAAGGTTTTTCATTTATACTTTCAAATGCTCTTCCACTTAAATAACTATCGAGGGCATTTTTTAAAAATGTCCTCATTTTATCATCTCCATATTCTTTTTCTAAAACTTTTAATGATACATATTCAGACATACTTTCAGACATGAGTGTAGCTCCTTTTACATTAGCTCCAATAACCTGGTGTGCCCACCATTGATGAGCAACTTCATGAGCACTTATACTAAATGGATAATCTACCCCGTATTGATCTTCATCATCTACGGCTGCTATAAAACCGACAGATTCTGAGTAAGGGATAGTATTTGCAAAAGATTGCGCAAAACCTCCACTAGTTCGTGGAAATTCAATGATTCGTACTTGTCGGTGTTGATAGGGGCTAAATGCCTGACTGCTATAATCGAGTGCTTTTTTAATACCTTGAATCATACGATTGATATTGAAATCATGCCCAGGATGGTGATAAACCTCTATGGCAACAGTATCACCATTTTCTCGAAGCCAATAGTCTTCTTGTACAGCAAATTTAGCAGAAATAAAGGAATAAAAGTTTAAAATAGGGGCATCCATTTTATAGTGGAAATATTTACGGTCATTTTCGGTCCACTCTTTTTCTAAATACCCAGGAGCAATAGCGATCTGATCACTTTTCGTGCTAATAATTGTTTCGAAGTCAATCCAGTCTGCATCATATGATATGTAATTGTTCATTCTTGCTAAGGAATCCATAGGATTAGGCATACGATCTCTTGGTGGTAAATCGAATTTTTTACGGGATTCTGGTCCAATAAGTTCGCCTGCTGGGTTATATCCAATTCTAGGCAAAATTCCATTATTCAAGAAAGTACCGTTGCCTATAACGGGTGAATTATTACGTAATAATTCATTTGGAGTATTTGATAAAGCAAATTCAAATTGTATAGAGTCACCAGGTTGTAATGGTGGGTAAATTCTAAAAATATCATAATTAAATGTGCTGTCTTCAACCAGAAGCTCATTACTGACATTAAAACCAAATTCAGTTTCTAAACTACCGTGATCAATATGTATGGAATCAATTACAAAGTTGGTTTTATTTTTTAATGTATATCTACCATTTACCTCTAAATCACGACGTTCTGGGTAAAGATCCATTTCAATGTAAACAGCAGTAATTCTAGGCTGAGGAGCAGATCTAAACTTACCATATTTTTTTTCCCACTCTGCAGCAGAAGCTTCGCGTTCATTAGACGATAGCCTTTCGTATTTAACATTATCCACATAGTAGATATAAGATCCAAGGCTGAAAAAAACGATTAGTAAAACAATGATAGTACTTAGATTTAAGGTATTTATTCTTTTTTTAACTATAACAAAACGTTCTTTCCAAGATGGATAAGACCCTCTTGGAAATATCCAAAATGCTGAGATGAATAAAGCGACTCCTAGGGCAAGCCAATAAATTTTATAAATGAAATATTCAGCAAGGAAGTGCCCATATCCATTCATATCAGAATAGGGTGTGGGAGGGGCTTGATTGAATTTAAACATCATTTGTTCTATGCCAATCGATCCTAAAAAATTCTGCCCTATTGAAATCAAAAGAAGAATAAAAAAACCGATAAAATAATTTTTAAAAACAGTATGAATCGAAAGGGCTAACAAAGACCAAATAAATAGTCCGATGAATTGAATTCCATATAGTTCTTTTATGTACAATCCAATTTCAAAATTATAATAACCTTGAACGCTTTGAATAATAATACCCATTATTATTATTGTTGATAATAGTATTATCTGCATAAGACTTAATGCACATAATTTTGCACCAAATATAACCCAAGTTTTTGTGGGGGTACTGTGAATCAATGAAGCCATTCCTGTAGTATGATCTCTTTGTAAAATCATACCTGCATATAAGAAAGTAAGTAAATTAATAATTGATAAGATCACAGCACTTCCAATTCCAACCAATTGCCAGGTAACGGGTAGCGTTGGTGTTTCAAGAATAGTAGTACCTATAACAATTGTGAGACATGCAAAGGCTAATGCTAACAGTGATATTATAATAAATGGCCATCCTTTTATTATATATTTTAAATCACTTACAGTGATTATCCAAAGTTGTTTGAATTGATTTGAGAGGCCAAAATTCAGACTAACTTTTGGTAAAGATATTGTCTTAATTACTGGATGATTACTTTTATTTTGTGTTTTCTTTTCTTTTTTCCAAGGCCATTTTAAACGAATAGGTTGTTGATGGAAATCAAATTTGGCATAAATACTAAAAAATATCACCGCACTTACTGATGACCAGATTACTCTGTTTAAAATCACCCACTTTTCCCAAGGCAATGCATTTTCATTTTGCTCATAAATTGTCCAATATTCGGTATAGATTAAGTTGGCATTATATCCAAAAGGGTCTATCATTGCAGACAAAATTTTATAGTCTAAATTTGATAGTAGCGTATTAGCAATTAATTGAATTAATATGAGGCCAAAGCCGACTAAAAAACCAACAACAATACTTCGGCTGAAAGTAACTAAGGCAAATGAAATAGCTCCAAAAAAGAAAGTATTTGGAATTATATAAATCCAAAAAGATTGTAGGTAGGGACTAATTGAAAAGGGTGCAATGAGATCAGGATTGACGCCCGGAATAAATGTTCCAATTATCATTCCCAATGTTGCTGAAAATAACACCGAGAGAGTAACAATATATCCTGCTACAAATTTCCCTAGTAGATATGGACCTTTGTTAAAAGGATACGAGAATAGCAATGAATACATGTCATATTTAAAATCTTTGTAGGTAGTACCCCCTATTAAAGCAGCTATCAGGAATAAAAATATATATAAATTTAGTTCATTTAAGAGTCCATAGATGGCAATTGGTGAATTGGCTATAGCAGAGGAATTAACAGTCCCACTTAATTCACTTAATGCTCCAGCAATAGTAGCCATTCCGAACAGGGCAATGAAGAAGAAAATTACTAAATAGATATAATAACTTGGACGTTTTAGCCTATACTTTAACTCAAAAATTAGGATAGATAAAAAAGAGCTCATTATTATACCGCCTCATTGGCTTTAGTGTAAGTATGGCTGGTTCGAAGTTTTTTTAAAGTAACGAAGTAAGTGTCCTCTAAATTTGGTTGTTTCTTTTCAAAACTTTTGCCAGGAGACTTTTCAGAATAAATCCTTAAAAAAAGACTGTTATCTTCATTATAACCAGATGAAATTACGTTATATTTCTCTTCAAATTGTTCCAATTCTTCTTTCTTGATATCGCACCCCCAAATATTTCCATTAATGGCACTAATAGCTTCTTTTGGAGTGCTTTGCAGAAGAATTTCTCCCTTATCCATGATGGCCATATCTGTACATAATTCTTTTACGTCATCTACAATGTGAGTAGAAAATATGACAATATTATCCGTTCCAATTTCTCGAAGTACATTAAGGAATCGCTGTCGTTCCGCCGGGTCTAAGCCAGCTGTGGGTTCGTCTACAATAATAAGTTTAGGTTTATTTAATAATAATTGAGCTATACCAAATCGTTGCTTCATCCCACCAGAATAGCCAGCTACTTCTTTAAAACGTACATCATATAAATTGGTAAGCTCTAAGGCTGAGGCAACAATATCATCTCGTTCTCTTTTATTTGATATACCTTTAAGCTGTCCCATATAGTGTAATAAATCATAGGCATTCATTTTAGGATAGACTCCAAAACTCTGTGGCAAATAACCTAAGATTTTACGTAGCTCAATTGGATTTTTGAGTAGGTCAATATCTCCTAACCGTGCTTCACCAATATCGGGCTCTTGTAAAGTAGCAATTGTCCGCATTAGAGTAGATTTTCCAGCGCCATTAGGACCTAATAACCCAAACATGCCATTTGAGATATTTATTGACACATTTATTAAGGCTTTGACACCGTTTGAATATGTTTTAGATAAATTTTTTAGATATAGATTCATAGCAATTTTTATTACTCATTACGTCAACAATTTTTTAAATATAATTTTTTTGTAAAGAAGAATTATATAAAATGAACATTAAATTATCAGTAGTACTTTTTTGGTGGGTCCATTATTAATAGTTAATTTTATATCTAGTGTTGAACTTCAACCATTTAGCTTCAAGAATAAATTTGAATAATTGCCGAATATCTCCAAGAAATAATTTTATTAGGTGTAATTGGATACCTTTTATTGCTGTTATCCTCATTAGTCTAGTGACAGAGGTTTTATTTGCGCAAACTATGATCCTGAAACCGCCATCAGCCCAGGATTCAGATGGAGATTATGAGATAAAACTGCTCTTAAAACAGGATGCAGAATTCCGCTTGGAATGGACCAATTTAGATGCGTCCGTATTGAATCTTACTGGAAGTAATGCAAAATTAATCATTGGTAGGGCATCCAATACCTATCAAACCTTAGAGATTGATGTTGATGGGAATCAGGCTGATTTGGTGCCCAACACTATTGGTCTTAGTGTAGGGCGATATTTTGCTCGAATCACTAATTCAACAGCCCGCAGCGCTAGTACTATCCAGGAAGATGCAACGAATAATCCAGGTAGTATTTTTTATTCTAATGAAGTGCAAATCATCGTAGAAGCAGATGAGGCTCCATCCATAATCGCGCCACGGGGAAACACCACTAATGCCACACCTACTTTCCAATGGACAGCGGTTTCAGGGGTTCCCTCCTACTGGTTAATTGTATCTAGTACACCCTTCGATATAGTAGAGGATGATGAAGGTGGAATTAGTATTGAAGGCGCTACGGTTGTTTGGCAGTATATTACTAAAACGACTACGGCTGATTATGGGGATATTAATCGGGAGTCTCCTTTTACTGATGAAGCACCCCCATTGAATGCCAATCAAGAGTATAGTTATACGGTTTTAAATGTGTATGAAGAAAATAATCCGGTGTATACTAGTCCCGTTTTTGGAGGTATCGTACCTTTTGTCTTTGTTGACCCAAATGCGGTGCCAAAAACAACACTTGTAAGGCCGAATAATAACGTAGAACTATTTGCAGAAGAGACCATAACATTTGAGTGGACCGACGTTCCTGAGGCAGCTAATTATACGGTCAATCTTTTTCAGGTGATGAAACAGCAAGGAATTGACGTCACGATTCCTATTTGGTCAGGTGCTACGACTAATAATTTAATGGAGTTTCCAGCCCTTCAAACCTTAAAGAGTGGTCGCTATCAATGGAATGTGGTCTCCAACAATACCAAGGGTGGTGGAACTACGTCTAATAGTCGCTTTTTTCAATATAATGTAGAAACAGGTGAGTTTAGTGCTCGCGTATTAAGCGCAGCTGACAATTCTAGTCTATTGGGAGTGGAGCTTTCTGCACGGGCAATATCTGGTGGGGTGACTCCTTCCCTTCCTTATTTTGTACAAACGGAAAGTTATTCGGATAGTTTGGTAGCTGGAACATACGAGTTTACAGCCGAAAAACAAGGTTTTGAGATTACTTCTACAACGGCGGTTATCGAAGATCAACGTACGACCTACGTGCAGATCAAAATGGAACCGTTACCTTCCTCGTTATCTGGAGTGGTTAAAGATAATGCAGGCGAGACGGTCGAGGATGCCGTAGTAAATACGGTTAAATCCGATGATGGAACTGTAAAAACTACTACTACAGGCGTAAATGGAGATTATTCGATATCACTAAATCAGGGAAGTTATACCGTTTCCGTTTCGAAATCTGGATATATTAGCCCAAGTAGTCGTTCGGTTACACTTGGTTTAGACGAACAAAAAAATCTTTCTGATCCGTTTATTTTGACCAATGATCAAGCAACAGTATCCGGTACCATATTCAATGAGGACGGCGATGCGATTTCTCGAGCAACGGTACGTATTGATAATGGAAGTCAGCAGTATGAAGCCCAGAGCAATGGTTCCGGGGCCTATCAATTTACAGTATCGAGTGGGAATTGGACACTCTCTGTAGAAAAAATTGGATTTGTTAAACCTGAGGATGCTACGGTATCTCTTTCGACCGGTGATATATTACAGAGCCAAGATTTTACACTAATTGGTAATGCAAACCAGGTAACTGGATTTGTGCGAGAGCGTATAACCAACGGAGATGGCTCTACCGGCCTAAGTCCTTTTGGGAATGTGGAAGTACGTGCGGTGCCTAGCGTTGGAACGGCTATTAGCACTACTACGTCTGGAAATGGACAGTATACACTTTCGCTCAAGAGTGGTTCCTATTCTATTGTGGCAATAGAAGAAAATTATGCTTCTAATCAAGAGAGGGAGTTAGTTATTGGTATCGCTGTGGGTGAAACTATTTCGGGTATGGATTTTGAAATGGTTCCAAATGCGAGTTCTATCTCAGGTACTGTGAGTTTGCCTAATGGTAATGGGGTATCGGATGCCACTGTGACCGTTTTAAATGTGGGTACTGCCCAGACCAACAGCAGTGGCTATTATTCGATGAGTGCACCCAACGGAAGTCATGAGGTTTCAGTGAATAAGACAGGATTGGTATCTCCTTCTCCAAAAACAATCAGTTTATCCGCAGGTCAAGATCTTACGGGTATAAACTTTGAAATGACGCCGAACGCCGGCTCAATCTCAGGTAAGGTAAGTTCAAGTGGTTTGGCGCTTACCAATTCCCAGTTACGGGCTAGGAATACATCAACCAGCCAGCTTGTTACCCTAACCAACGCTAACGATGGAGGCTACACTTTTAACTTACAGTCAGGTAGTTGGATTATTTTAGCGCAGAAAACAGGTTTTTTGTCTGATTCAAGTGCAATTATAACTATCGGGCCAGGCCAATCGGTAATTAATCAGAATTTTTCGCTGGTGGAAAATACCTTTACGCTGAGGGGTACGGTGACTGATGGAACAAATGCTATCAGGAATGCGAGTGTATCGGTAAGCGATGGTGAGGGATTTAGCCAGGTAACCCAAACGCAGATTAATGGTACATATGCATTTAGTATTCCTGCGGGGGTGAATTACACGATGATGGTCGATAAAGATGGATATAAAAGTGCAAGTGATGACTCGGGTATTGAGACGGCTGGTTCTACTAGTGTGAAGGATTTTGCTTTGAGTTCGAATCCGTCTTCCGTAGCAGGTACGGTGAGTGTGTCTGGAGGGGGGATTTTGGACGCTGCAAAAATATATGCATTAAACGAGTCGGGCCAAAAAGTTGATTCGACTACCAGTAAGTCCGATGGAACCTATGTGCTGGGTTTGAACCCTAATAGTTATACCCTCAGAGCTCAAAAGGCAGGTTATACGAACGCACAAAAAACAACTACCTTGAGTATTGGTCAGAATCTTACGGGAGTCAACTTTTCGGTCAGTGAAAATTTTGTATTTATTTCTGGAACCCTCACCGATACAGAGGAAAATACGCTGGATCAGGTGTTGATAAATGCAAATGAGTTGGGTGGGAGCGGTGCGACAGCAGTTTCAGATGCTGAGGGAGCGTACAGTTTTGAGGGTTTAGTCGGGGGTAGTTACGTAATTAGTTACTCAAAAACTGGATATGTTAGCAAAGAAGTGGCTCAAACAGCGTCAGACGGGGCGACTATTCGTCTGGATCAACAGCTTACGATCAAGGATGGTCGGGTGTCGGGCCTTGTTCAAGATCTTAGCGGAGCGAGACTTGCTGAGGCTACGGTTACCGCTACTCATAGTAATGGGAATGTATATACAAATATTACCAACACACAAGGTGAATATAGCCTCATCAGCTTGGAATTAGGGAATTATACCATTAATGCTACCAAAACCGGTTATAGCTCTCCTGAGGATGAAAGTTTTACTCTAGGCGTAGATGAAACGGAACTAACCCAGGTTAATGTGAATGGATTGGTTCTTAATAATGCAGGGATTACAGGGACTATTGCCCAAGCCATAACTAATGCAGGCATCAAAGGAGCAGAGATATCTTTGATTGGTAGAGAAGGCAATGGATCTAGTTTTACTGTTTCTGAGGCCAGCGGGACTTACGCTATATCGGGAATGAGTCCGGGAAATTTTTTACTCATAACATCTAAGGAAGGTTTTGAAAGTGATACAACAGGGGTGCTTTTAACTGCTGGTATGATTATTTCAGAAGATGTACAGTTATCCTCAAATATTAGCTCCCTTAGTGGTATAGTCACCGATAAGAGTGGGAATACCTTAGGATTTAACGTTATGGTGATTGCTTCAAATAACGCGAATTCCTACACTACCAAAAGCGATGAGAGTGGGAATTTTCAGTTTAATGAAATTGAAAACAGGGCTAATTATACCCTAGAGACAGATATTTATCGGGAGGGCTATGAAAATGGAAGTCTTACTTATTTCATTGCATCGGGTGAATCTGCTGCAACTTTGAGCGAGAATTTAGAGGTCACCGTCACGCAGGCTTCGATCACTGGAACAGCCGGTGTTGCGGGGGCTACCATGCGGTTAATTAATGCTGATACCCAAGAAATTGTTGACTTGGTTCAGTCAAATCCTTCAGGAAATTATAGTTTTACCTTTCTTCCCGCTGGTAATTATTTCGTGCAAGCTCAACTCCTTGGGTATGAGTTTAGCCCTGCACAAAGAGGCCCTATCTCTTTGGGAAATACTACGCTTGAAACGGCTAACTTTACGGCAGAAGCTAATATTGCTACATTGGATGTGAAGGTATTAGAGGAGGGTGAAGCGTTGTCTAATGTTGATGTGAGCATTATCTCAGCGGATACGACAATTGTAATATCTCAAAAGTCTGGAAGCGACGGAATTGCAAGATTTTCTGGTATCAAGGCTACTTCTTATACCATACGTGCAACTAAAACCGATTTTACTTCCGACCCTGCCCTCATAGTTCAAACACTACAAATTGGAGATTCGACCACGGTTAGCTTTTCTATGATTTCCAATAATGCACAATTCTCTGGGAGCGTAGTTAGCTCTACTGGAAATGGCCTTTCTGATGTAGACGTACAAGCCACTTTGGAAAGTACGGGACAGAGTTTTACTGCTTTATCTAATGACTCTGGACAGTACAATTTTGATGGAGTAGCCTCTGGGACTTATCAGCTAAAGGCCCAGCGCGAGGGATTTACTCAAGACAGTTTAGAAGTCACTTTGGTGGATGGAGACAACAAGACGGTAGACGATTTAGTCTTATCTCCACGCTATGTTGATGTGCGCGGAAAGGTGTTGTTAAGGTCGGCAGGATTCGAGGGCGCAAGTATCCGGGCACAATCATCGAGCAGCATTTCTACAATCTCCGATGCCGATGGGAATTACCGATTTGGAACACTTCCTATCTCAATAAAAGAGGGAGATTCTACAACGTATCAATTTACGGTGAGTTCAGGGGTGTTTTCAAAGACGTATACACGAGTGATAAAGCCGGATCAGGTAACTCAGCAAATTGTATTGCCGGATACTTATGTGCCAAGTGGGCAGATTACGATACGGGTGAATGATGGTAAGGATCCCTTACCAGGAACGGAGTTGGTGTTTGGTGTTTCTGGGGGGCAATCACAAAAAATTATAACCGGGAATGATGGGGTTTATGCTTCCGAGTCTAATCTTAAAGAAGCAGAATATACTGTAAGCTTATTTAAAGAAGGCCATTTATACCCTGAGAATACGATTCGAATTTCTCTAGATTCTGATACGACTGTGTTAGATAGTACATTCAGCTTACCTTATGTACAATTACCAGTAGGAGATATTTTGGCCGATCAATCTACAGCTGTTTCGGTAGTTAGTCCTGCAGGCTTAGAACTGGATAATACAACTGTCTCGGCGCAGCTCTACTACCGAGTTGGGTCAACGGGTTCTTTTCAGTCCCTAAGCATGCAAGCAATATATGGTGGAGAATTTCATGGTGTTTTTAGCCAGTCAGCGGGAGTAGATACCCTGCGAGCAACAATTCCAGTTCTTGGTGGAGTTGAGCCAATCACCTTATATACATCCGTGCGAGATATTGAAAAAGAGATTACCTATCAAAGTAACCAGAAAACAATTACCCCGTTGGCTAGCGGTATACTTAGTACCGTTCGTATAACACCAGGATTGAAAGGAAAAAAAATACGCTTAGGCGATACTTATGATCTACGAGTAGAACTGCGTGATGGGATTAATAAATCCTTACAAGATAAATTTGAAGGTGAAACTACAGAAGGTACGGTTCAGTGGTCACTTATTAATAACTCGTCAGGAATCCAATTAAGTACATTAGAGGGCACTCAAGCGACCTTGGAAACGCTTGCGGTAGGTACTTATCAATTTAGAGTAACCACCGAATATAATGGTACGAGTATTAGTGAAACCATAGACGTGGAAATTCAAAGCATACCTATCGATAGTATGGTTGTGAGTAGGCCAGCCAAGCAGATTTCAAACGCTAGCACGCATCTGTTTGGCTATACTGCCATAGATACATCTGGTAGTAGTGTTGTTCTAGGAAATAGCTTGGAGTGGAAGGTAAATCCAAGCACGGTAGGGACAGTTGATAATAGAGGCGTTTTTACCCCTACAAATAATAGTACAATAGGGTCGTTCACAGTGGAGGTTATCGATCCGGGAAGCGGTATCCAATCTAAATCGGATGTGGTAGAATTAGTAGCTAGAATACTCCCTGAAGAAACCTATACACTGACCAATGGGACTGGCATGCAACTTAGTTTAGCTGAAGGTTCAGTGGAAATTCCCTCCCAGTTGTCTTTGGGCGAAACTACTCCTCCAACGACTAAAAAGTTTGTTTTTGCACAAGGAAAAGATATCTCATATACCGTCTCAGATCAGATCTATATACTTTCGTTTTCGGGTAGTCCGCTTATGAAAGAAGCCGTTTTAACCTTGCCAGATGATACCACTATGATTTTTAACACAGGTATTCGGGAGATAGGAAGATTCAACTTTACTACATTACAATGGGAGTTAATGGAAGCTACTCAGGCTAAGCATTCTACGGCTTATACTTTGCGAAATAATGTTGAGTCAGCCGGTACGGTAAGTATTTCAAGTTTAGGGCAATTTGCTGTAATGGTGGAAAATGAACCTTTAGGTATAAAGTACGCCGCCGTTCTACCCAGCCCATTTAGCCCTGAAATCGCACCACTACGCCTTGGATATTGGCTGGATTCGGCTTACCCTCCTGTGAAAGTGGACATTCAAATAATTAATATGAAAGGCGAATTAGTGCGAACTCTGCTAGAGGATGATTTACAACAACCCGGCCGCTATGGCTCAGCGTCGTCCCAAAAAGAATTATTGTGGGATGGAAAAACAGATAGGGGTACATGGGCTCGAAATGGACGATATATCATACAAATTAAAGCGAAAGATCAGTCAGCTGAAGTAGTGAAGCTGTTACCGGTGGTACTCATTAAATAGGATATCATGATTAGCCTCAGACAACAAAATAATGATGTTTTAAGAAGGTTTAAGACTTCAATTACCCATGCTACTTCGATCACCTTCCTTGGTATGTGCATAAGCTTGCTCCCTATTGGGAAGGCATCCGCATTATTCGCTCAACAGATATCTACGATTCCAGGGTCTTTCATCGATGTGGGTTTTGGAACTCGGCCGGTTGCCATGGGTTACGCTTTTGTTGGCTTAGCAGATGATGAAAATGCGACCTATTGGAACCCAGCAGGGTTAACTAAAGCAGATGGGTTTCAAGTGGGTTTATCTCAGCTAGACCACTGGGGTTTGGTTACCTACAATTATGCAGCTATTACGGTTCCTTCATTTGGTCAAAACCAAGCGTTAGGGATTGCAGTGATTTCTTCAGGGGACGATATGATGAGTGAATTATCTGTGCATGCTGCGTATGGATTTCGCATACAATTTGTCTCTATAGGTGCTTCAATTAAATATCGAAGTGCTTCTTTTGGCAACAACACTCTTTCTGAAAATTCTTATCTAGTGTTCGATCCAGAAGAAATATCTATAGGAATGGGGCAGCAGGTTACAGGTAATGCGTTTGGTTTAGGATTAGATCTTGGATTATTGGTCCACATAAATGAGTCTATTCAAATTGGAATGATGGCTCGCGACTATAAGGCCCCTATGCAATGGAGTTCCGCCGCTGTCGAAAGTAGTGTGTATTCTTCAAAGGGTGATTATGCCGAAGATTTACCCATTGAACTTTTGTTTGGTGTATCAGGGAGAATTGGGGATGAATTAACTTTAGTCGTCGATTATGTGCCTGCTTTAGAGAATGATCGAACTACTTGGGTGCGCGCGGGTTTTGAAAAGCGCTTAGCTAAGGTTTTAATGATTCGAGGAGGAACCGAACAAGGGATAAATAATTTGGAGGACGATAAAATCACTTTGGGCACCGGACTCGATATTTCTATTCAACAGGCCCTACGCATAAAAGCCGACTTCACCTATGTAATGGATCCAATCAAAGACTCTCAACGGTTTAGTTTTTCAATCCACTTCTGATGAAACAACGTTTATTCTTTTTATTCACTTATTTATTTGTCTTGTTTGGCATTTTTAATACTGAGCTTTATGCACAAAGTGGAGGGGAGGAAGATGAAGCAGAACCCAGTGAATTGCACCTATTCCGAGGTGGATACATGGATGTTTCTTTTGGGCTTAATTTCAATACCATTGGTGGAAGCCTTGGATCTAGTGGAATGGGGGGGCTACTGTCCTCGAAGGTATACAACGGAGCACTGAATGTTAATCTGAATCCGGCTATGTTAGCCTTTAATACCAGTGGACATATGGTATTTGATAGTCGGATTGGTCTTGGAACAGACATGAATGCTGGATTGAACAAACGTATCATAAATTCACTTAACACCAGTTTTGATAGCTCTATTACGGATACATTTAGTGATACCGATACATGGACTCAGTTTCCAGAGACCTATATCCAGCCAACCAAAATGAGAAACCTCGATGTAGGGCTTACTCCAAATATAGGTTTGATGGCCTTTTCGATGCCTATTACAGAAGAATTGACCTTAGCAGCATCGTATAATTACCCTATGAGTTTGAACCTTGACATGGGTGTAACCGGAATTTCAGCTAAACTAGCACAAGAACAAGGAACTGACGAAGTAGCCATACGATTCGACGTACTAATGAATATTTCCTTGCTCATGCAAATGCAACTTCAAATGAGTAATCTAACTATTGGCGGAGGTTACACCCTCGTTGATTCTCCTGCAAAAAAGATATCAGCTGGCTTATCCATTAGTAGGTATCAGGTAGATAATGTACGGCGCCTACAGGCCGATTTATCGGGTATGGTAGTCGTTGGTGGTGCTGACGAACGGTATTTCAACAATCCTTCAGATCCTAACCTTAATAGTGAATTAGGTGAGATTAATACCTTTTCAATGAATGCGTATGCCAATTATCGTTCTGTTGGACATGGGTACACCCTTGGCTTTGTTTACCAAACCTATCAAGGTATCAATGCCTCTTTGGTCTACAAAAATATGCCTAATTTTAATTTGATTGCCGACGAAGGAGCCTATGCAAATGCATTTCTACCCATCTTTGTTACGGGTTCAGGTGATGAGCTATTACAAGGGGAAATCGAGGTTGCATTAGATAGTTTACAAGCAAATAAGCCAAATCTAACTACCGAACGAAACATCGGTTCTCTTGTGAGTAATGGGAGTTTAAATCTACCCTCCTCATTAAGTTTAGGTTTAGACTTCAATGTGGGTCTACATACCATCGTATTCAATTACAGTTATTATAGTGGCCAGTTAAGTTATGGGCATGGAAGCAATGTAATAGGTAAGCAGGTTAATCATGGCATTGGTTTTGGTATGGATATTCGATTAGAAGACCGTTTTGGGTCTATTGTGTCATATGCAACTATTCCATTACGATTACTTCTATTAGATATTGATGGTATGCTATTTCAAGCATTTGGGAATATCACAGAATACTCAAATAGTTATTTTCGATTCGGTGGAAAGATGATGACGGGTGTTGGTATAGACACACGTGAAGATGAAGATGTAGATGGCTATGCTGATCTTTTAGGTAAGGCATTCCCACAGTCATTTAGTCTTGGGCGACAGTATAGTATTTTTGATCAGGTTGATGTGGGGGTTACCCTTTTAGCCATCCCTGATCTTATGGTAAAATATTCTATTGGAATACGATTTTAGAAAACTGCTAGTCTTTCTTATTATTTGTCTCTCGTTTTTAGCTAGAATGCTAAAAAAGTACTTTTTAATAAGATATTAATTTGTTTGTAATTACTTAATAATGATTTCTAAAGTATCTTATAATTATTAATGCCTGATAAACCTTTTAGTTTGTATTAGTGAAGAACGTAGTTATTAAAACATTTCGGGTTATTATTCTCGTACAATAACTGACCAACCTAATTAAGCTGAAGGCTTGATTAGGTTTTTCTTATCTTCATGTCTATCATAATATTTAATAGTCATGAATTATCTGAATACAACTGGTACAGCTATTCTTGCATTATTCATATCTGCCTTATGCATTAGCTGTACAGATGTTAACATAAAGAATAAACCCACCCATAGCTTTGAAGCTCAAGAGGTGTACGAAGAGAAAGATATTTATCTCGTAGCCTTTGAAATAATGAATGCTAATCGTGTTACTTATATGACAGAAGCTTTGAAGGTACAAGCTCGAGCATATAGTCAGGAGTATACCGATAGCTTGCAACTAAATGATCGTGAATTACACTACTATTTCTACTCTTCAGGTGCGAAAATCCCACCTTTTTCTAAAGTAAGCGACTATTCAATGGTAGAGGATTTGCTATGGGTAAATGTTAAGAGCTTTGATAGCCCTCTGTTAGAATGGACGAATAGTTTCGATTCCTTGGGAGCCGTGTACGAATGGAAATTAGATTAGGTAGGACGGCGTTGGCGTTTAAAGAGTAAGCCCTTTATATAAAGATCACTTCACACTTTATGCTGCTCTTAGCAGATTAATATTCATTATTAATCTGAGCCGTTAATGGACATTTACCCCATTTAGGCTGAAATTCATCATGTAATTCTGAACCTTTAGAAAAATTCACAGGGGTAGTAGCAAGATTCGAAACACACCAGTTTGATAAATCCTGATTAAATGACTTTGCATCATACAGCATGTAGCTCATATCGTATACACTTGATACATCCCAATGGGTAATGTCTTCATTGAACGAACTTTGTGAATAGAAAACGTAGGAAAATCCAAATACTCCCGAGGTACAGGTTGTTGAAGTGTTCTTTACCGTAATATTTTGTTTATTACGTTTGGTATAGATAAAACCATTGACTTCTCCACTTTCATTAAACTCAGCGCTAGAGCTAATGATGGTACGACCGTTTGAACTTAGAAAGAAGCTTTTTTCTAAATTGTTCACACCAGACTGCTTACTCGAATCAGCGTGCATCGTATTAGCTAGAACTGGAAGTGAGGAAATTGCCAATATAAAAAGCAATAATTTAATCGTACAAAATGAAACATAGAGTGAGTTTTAAGAATCTGGGTTAGCTTTTTTGCTTTAGCTTATTTAGTAATACTTGCTGGATGAATAGTTAAGCAGCCTTAGACCTAATGTTTGAATTGACTAATATAAGTTATATATAACTTGTAACTATTTATAAACTAATCATAAACTATTTTAGTTGAGATAGGCTATTGAAAATTCGAGAAGGTTTGGTATAGTTGTTTTTCTAGGAGATAAGATGAGGCAATGGTATAGCTCATTGCTGAGTCTTCAGTAGAAATATGAATAGGATTTTGAGAATCAAATTTATACTCGCTCAGTACTTTCTTTTTCCTTTTGGCATATACGGTCTCATATTTAACAATATAACTCAATGTAGTACTACTAAGATTTTTACGAGACAGTTGAATATGAATACTACACGTTAAGGTAGTTTTAAAATCATCAGTAGGTAGAATAAGCTCTAGGAGGTCGCCTTCATATCCATTGAACCCACCTTCATCTAAGACTCCTCCATCTAAAAACTTGTGGAATTGTTTGCTTTCAAAACGTAGTTCCGCATAATAATTCTCAACATCCAACGAGTCTAGGCCATAAGATGATTGACTAATGTAATCGGTTAGTTTAGCCCAAATATCTTCGACACTTTGTTCATACTCTATTGTTCGTGGATAGTCTTGATAACTCGATGTTGTTGGCGGTGTATATACTGTAGGAGAACAGTGTAACAATGGTGTTAAAATTAGCATGTAGAAACAATACCTGCGAATCAAAAAAGTAGCGGAAGACTTGTTAATGAATATAAACCAAATCATTTAGGTCAAGATAATTTTATTAATGAAGATCATAATTAAAAAGATAGCAAAACCAAACATGAGTGAAGTATAGCTCCATCTTATAAACTTAAACTTGTTACCTAGGACTACTCCAGATTGATAGATTTCTAGCAGCAATGTATCATAGGTCTTAGCTTCTGATTTCATGATCTGTATCATCTGGTCTGTATAATTTTCGTAGCTTGTGTTATTGTAATCACCAAAAAATAACCAGTTCGGCTTTTTTAGTTTATCATTCCTTGAAATTGGAAATAAGGATATGAGAGAAAACGTGATGGATAAACAGATGAAGAACAGTAATATCAAAATTTCATTGCCAAGATCTGGTAATTCACTGTATCGTGAAACAAGTACCGTAATTAATATGAACGAAGAGGCCGTTAATATATTGGCCTTTTGATCGGCCATCCCACTTAGAGCAGTATTCTTTTGAACGGTGGTACGTAGCATATAGTCGATCTGATTACGAGGTTCTATCTGATCGAATGGGTTGTTGGGTGTTTCCATATTTTTTCAATCTTTTTTACAGTTTTAGATTGTTATAGTACGATGTATTGAGGATAAGATGAAGAATATTAGTGGAATGTATCTAATCATATAGAGTCTTCTATAATTTGAATAATTACTTCATTTTTTCGCCCCATTACCTTATAAGGTGAGTCATACACTAATAAGCTTGCCATACCTATGGTAATGAGCCCATACTTTTGAGCAATATTTGACAATTCAGACGCATAGTAACGAATATTCTTCTTACTAGCATAACCGCCAAACTCTAAAGCTAGAAAATATCCCGGTTCACTTTCAAAAACTTTGACTCCTTTGGATAGTGCATCTGGGGTATTTTTAGGGTTGAAATCTTCAGGTAATACAAACTCCATGACATTACTTCCTTTGCCATCCCCCATATAAACAGGTGAAGTCATGCTAATTTTTTCTCGGGTTGAATTATTACCAGATATGTAATTGAATAAACTACCAAAATCATTATTCGACTGAATTTTCATAACCGGAGGATAGTATCGTAGCTCCGCTGCGTTGTATTCTTTAATAACTCGGTACGTTTGGGTTTCGGTATCTTGTGCCAGTACTGTGGGTACTTGGAACAGCAGAATTAGTAGACTTAAGATGCGAGCTCCAGAGGGGATGAGCGTGAAATTATTCATGAGAAGTTAGATTAGTTTAACCACGCTATGGAACCGTTCAACAAGGTTGCAAACCCTACCCAGGCAATATAAGGGACTTGCATCCAAGCAGTTATTGGACGAATCCGATAGAATAGTGCCATGTAGTACATGATGCTAGTTAATAAAAGTAATATCTCTGCGAATGCTAGCTCAGGATTCTTTAATCCGAAAAATAGAATGGACCAAAGACCATTTAATATTAGGTGAATGCTAAAAGCGAGTAATGCTTTTTTAATAGCCTTATCCTTGGCGCCTGTGTTCCATATGAGGCCCGCAGAAACCCCCATAATAATGTACAAAGTAGTCCATACAGGTCCGAATATCCAATTTGGTGGATTGAAGAAAGGCTTGTTTATATCAACGTACCAGGTGTTTATGGATTCTACCGTTGAAAATCCTGAACCTGCCCCAACCAATAAACAGATAAAAACGCACAATAAAGGCCTGAAAAAATGAGCCATGTTCATGGGAGCTAGTTAACTGAATAATTGAGTATCTATTTGATCAAAGGATTTAGACAATTGTTCAAAGAAGTCAATAATATAGTAGGTATACTGGATAATTTCAGTACGAAAAGGATGAGTCATTATTTTTGCAACATCATAATCTAGCTTAGTGGGTTCATTGGATAGTGAATATTCTACTTCACCCTTAGAAGATATAATGCCTGCGCCATAGATTTTTGTTTCTTCCGAAGATCTAATTAGTCCAAATTTTATAGTAAACCAATATAGAAGATGTAGCATTGTCACTTTCTCCGCTTCATGTATAACTTGTAAAGCTCGTTACCCCATTTTTTGAAAAAAATCAGTGTATTGTTTATTTTAAAGTAGTAGGATGTAGGCGAATACATCATAAAACATATCTGGTTCCTCAAAATAATCTAGTTGGTCGAGGATCCTAAGCTAACAAGTTGCAGTAAATCTTTTCTCTGTTAAATTATTAAAAAAAATATATGCAGGGGCCAAGTTGGGTACGGTGATGATTTGCCAGCCTGTATACTTGGATAGTGTATTATTTACTTCTTCGAAATATGGGATTCAGTCTGGAGTGAAGCCCACTGTCTCAAGTGATTCTAAAAACTCAACAGCAACTTTATCTTCAATGAAATTTATCTGACGATTATAGAGTAATTCCCATACTTTAAAGTCTTCGGCGGTGTAATTACTGTAAATTTGCTCTGAGGGTCTCATATTACAATTTTACTTAGAGCCGGAATCATTTTCATCACGTATACGCGCTCGCTTCATTTCTTCCCCTATTTGATTACTAGCAGTAAAGGATGCGACCATATTATTAAGCATGTCAGACCCTGCTTGAGGTGAATTTGGAAGTAGAATGAGATTACTATTACTTTCAGCGCCCACTGATTGTAAGGTATCATAGTGCTGAGTAACTACAATTAAGGCTGATGCTTCTTGAGAATTAATATCAACTTTATTTAACACTTTCACAGATTCTTCTAGGCCACGAGCTATCTCACGACGTTGATCTGCTATACCCTGACCTTGTAATCGCTTACTTTCGGCTTCGGCTTTTGCCCGTTCAACAATTAAAATTCGCTGTGCATCACCTTCGAATTGTGCAGCAACTTTTTTTCGTTCGGCTGCATTAATTTGATTCATGGCTTCTTTTACCTGAGGATCGGGATCTATGTCGGTTACTAATGTTTTGATTATATCGTATCCATAATTGATCATAGCATCATTCAATTCCGCTTTGACGGCATTAGCAATGTCGTCCTTTTTTTCGAAAACGTAGTCAAGTTTGAGCTTGGGGACCTCGGCACGAACCACATCAAACACATAGGAAGTAATCTGGTCTTGTGGTAAATCTAGTTTATAGTAAGCATCATATACTTTTTCAGATAATACCAAATACTGAACAGATACTTTAATTTTGACAAAAACATCATCTTTGGTCTTGGTTTCCACCACAACATCTAATTGCTGAATACGAAGACTAAGCTTGCCAGAAATACGATCAATAATTGGTAGTTTAAATTGAAGACCAGATTGCCGAATACTAGTGAATTTACCAAATCGTTCAATTATGGCAGCATTTTGCTGCTTTACTATAAAAATGACATCAAATAATGCAATAAGTAGAATAAATAATATTGAATAAAAAACGTAGTCCATGGGTATAACTTTAGTTGTATATTATTGTTGTTTAGATATGTATAAAAACGAATACTAAATTATTAGAGTAATCCTTAAATTCAAAATAGAAACACCATAATTTTCACTCTGGTTTTCTAAACGCTGCGCTTAATACAGTAATTTGAAGTTGGGTTAATACCCCACCCCACTAAACTTCAGTTAGAAGCGTTATAAAAATGTTAAACTATTGCATTACTATTGGCTCACCTTTTTCACCTATCCATGAAACCATAAATATAAGTTGCTCGTCACCTTGATTAGAAGCTTAATGTCAAACATTTTGTATAGCCATAATTGCTTCACCTGCTTTAAACGTCTTTCTAATACTTGATACTTTATCGCTATCACTGTCATTGATTGAAATTGTTATATCAAAATCTACAGTTAATTCACCCTGAAGTATTATAGCAGAACCAGTAAATGGGTGACAATGCCATGGGCTTACAAATCCAGACTCCCAAACAGCAACACTAGTTGTAATTGAAGGGTCTCCCTCAGGATATTCTAAGCTATTTCCTAAAAAATTTTCTGATATGTCTGACATCAGATTTCCACTCTCCAATTGGAATTGTGTGTGGGTATTTTTTAGGTTGCTTTTATTATTACAATTTTCAGATACAATTATTGCTAAAACAAGGGATAGATATTTCATTTACTCTTATTTACTTAGTTAATTTGTAACCTTAAATATTTGGAATAACATATATTAATTGATTTGCCTCTCAACTTGTTCTCCAACATCTAAGTTAAGCAGGTCTGAGTGGTTTGAATGGTGCTGTGTCGCATCCATCATTGTACAGTATAAATAGGAATCCAATAACACATTAATTTAGTACATAAATTAAGCTCTATTAAATGAACGCTTAATCAATAGTTATTCTTATAGTAATATCGGACAAAAGCTAATAAGTATGGCAATTAATTAATCAATAGTGATAAATATGATTTCAACGATAATATTAAGTATTGGTATATGGGTGATTGCAATGTTTATTGTAGGCTATTTAGTTGCTAGAAAAGAGGTTATGGAAGTTAAGCCTGACTACTATGATAGGCATGGTCAACCTAAAATAGACGATAAAGAAGGAAAATCGATTTGAACTGAGTTACATGCCATGATCAGTCAGTGATTTTCATTCATTCATTTACTTAGGGAATAAAATGAATGAATCTTTTCCAACCTGTTTCCCAACATCTGAGTTAAGCAGGTCTGAGTGATTTGAACTGAGCTGTGTCGCGTTCACTATTTAGTGCAATAACAAACCCCACTAACTTTATGCTAGCAGGGCTCAATACCATTACTCCGAATGATCAGTTTCTACTTTATAAGAAGCATCTTCTTAGTCTTTGTAAACGAAGATGTTGTTAGCTTATACAGGTACACTCCACTCGATAATCCAGATGCATCAAAAGTAGCGGTGTGATACCCAGCTGATTGCTGACCATTCACTAAGTCCATTACCTTTTGACCTACGCTGTTGAACACTTCAAGGGTAACTAGAGTCGCCTCTGGAAGAGCATACTGAATCTGAGTGGATGGGTTGAATGGGTTAGGGTAGTTTTGTGACAACGTGTATCTCAATATTTGGAGATCTTCAGATTCATTAGTTAATATTTCGGGTAATTTGATTTTCATAACGCCAACTTCGGTATCACCATAAGCATCAGTATCATTAAATATAACATATCCATTATCAGTGATTGACCCATATTCAGTTGCTGTCATAACTCCATACTTTTCACCTGTCTCAACATGACTAAATACGTCACTTCTTAATATGTTTCCGTCCCAATCAGTAATTAAAACCCATCCATTCCAGATATCTGAGGATGTGAAGGGTGGATTTTCTTCTGAATAATTTTCATTCTCGTCACCAGTACCACCGAATAAATAAACACCTATTGAGTCAGATTTGATTCCATATAATTCATTACGTATATAATTTAGACTATAACCACGAGGATTGGCATAATGTTTTATCCAATTTACTTTGGCTTCTAAATCCATTTTTATTACTGAATAATCAAATGATTCTCCAACTGTATTTCTCGATCTATGCCCGCCAAAGTACAATGAATTATGAATACTTAAATTAAGATCATATGGAATAATATTAGAAGTATTCTTTAATAGTCTTGTCCAAGATTCATTTCCATTTTTGTCAAGTTTTGTTACAGTTAAATCTTCATCATATTCTGTAGATCCATAAAGCAGATTACCATCATTACTTTGAACTAATGCTACTGCATATTCAGTGGATTCATTCAAGTGTGTCCAAATCTCTTTACCATCTTTTGGGTCAATTTTCATTATCATTGCGTGACCGCCATATGCTATGAATATTGTTCCTTTTTCGTCTGAACCTACAAAACCAGCCCCATAGATATATCCGTCAGAACCAATTATTGTCATTCTTACCCCATCAAATTGATATCTATTTCCAGTATAATTATAAGTTTTACTCCAAATAATACTTCCATTATTACCATTAAGTCTAGCAATCCATCTTTCCTGTGTATTGCTAATTCCTCCACTTAAAATATAATCGATACGATCAGAGTCATTTATTTCTGTAATACCAAATCCAACAGTATTCTCAATAGTTTTAGTCCAAATTCTTTCTCCAGTATTTCCATTTAACTTATAAATTCTGGATTCATTACGAGGCATAAAAATCAAGGCAGCATCACCTTCACTATCAACTAATCCTCTATTTACTTTTCCAGCCTTTCCATCCGTAAAAACACTTTCCCATTCAATATTTTCATTATAATGAGAAGTCAATGGAATAATTGGTGAATCCAAACCATTTTTAAATGATTGACTAAGTAAGGTGGGTGAAATGATTAATTGGGAAAATATAAGAAGCAGTAATCTCATTTGAAGTTTATTTACTTAAAAGTAACAATAAGGAGCATTAATTTATTACTTACTAAGTACCTTCTCAAACTATCCCCCAACATCTAAATTGATCAGGTTTGAATAGTTTTGAATCATGAAAAAGAAGAAAGAAGCCGAAGAATAAAGTTATGATAAAAGACGACGACTCTATACCACATATTGAATGGAGAAAAAGTAATGAGTGGTATTGGTGGAGAGGTAATAATGTTTTTACTGAACTTGGACATGCGATTAGGGGTAACTGTTGCAGTTGTGGGTGTAGGCATTGTCCTTATGAGCCTAAACATTCGGGCTCTAATAAAATAAAAAAGGAATTAGGTGATTTAATAAAGACTATTATAAAGATTTAATTGTAATTGGATTTTTAGGGCAGTAGTTTTTATTCATTTACTTAGGGAATAAACTGAATGAAAGCCTTCCCAACCTGTTCGCCAACATCTGAGTTTAGCAGGTCAGCATAGTTCTGATTGGTTTGCACTGAACTGTGGCGCATGCATCGTTTTTGGACAATAAAAAAACCCCACTAATTTATAGTTAGTAGGGTCATTTTAGTAGAGCTTGAAGGTCATCTAATAGTCTACATTATTTTTAAAAATAAGTTATAGGGTCCTCTACATTTACTAAAGCCTTAGCTAATGTATTTTGGATTTCAGTGGGAATTAAATTAGTACCAATAAATACAATTTCATTGTATGTATGATTAGGATCATTAAATCTTCCAATTGAATCAAACGTTATGAATTTCCCTGTCTGATTCCAGATAAATGCTGTATCAGTGTTTTCTATAGTTATTATGCCTTTAGAACGTAGAATATTTGATGGAAATCCTTTTCGAAATAGTTCAATTAACTTTTCTTCATTAAATCGACTCAGAGTTCTATATACGTAAGTACCAATTCCATATTCGTCAGACTCAGACCCACTCTCTTTTTCAAGTTCAGTTACCCAAAGGGATGAATCCTCTGCAACATTTATATCAAATATATTGGTATCAACTATTTTTTCGATTGGAACTTCTCCAAAACTAGTTTCTATCATAGTTGCTCTGGGATTCATAAGTCGTAAGAGTTTTTTGAGTTTTTTTATCTCATATTTAGGTGTTTTATCAATTTTGTTCAATAATAAAATATCAGCACCCTCTATTTGTTCTGCTAATAATTGACTGTAACCCCGTCCAAAGTCGTCTTCTGGTATAAGTGACTCACGTTCATACATCTCAAAGAATTGCGGACTATCTACGACTGTAATTATCGCATCTACATACACCTGATCTTGTATATCAGGTAAATCAGGATTAGCTTCAAGAATTTCTGGATGGATATAAAAAGCTTGAGCTATAGGTATTGGCTCACCAATACCAGTGGATTCAATAACAATACTATCTATATCATTTTCATTGAGAATTTTATCAACTTCTTCAATTAAGTCACCACGCAAAGTACAACAAATACATCCATTAGAGAGCTCAATTAATTCTTCAGTTGTATGTTTTACAAGTTTAGCATCGATATTAACTTCACCAAACTCGTTAACAATTACGGCAATCTTTTTACCAGAAGAATTTGCAAGTATATGGTTAAGTAAGGTCGTTTTGCCTGATCCTAAAAAACCAGTTAGTATGGTTATTGGTGTTATCATGGTGAACTTCTATAAGGTAATTACTAGGTTAGGTAGGTTTGTGCTTAAAGCACCATATAGTTGGGGAAAACAACCTACCATACCGACCTCAATCATGTTCTTCGGAAGAATATTTCCAGTTCCGCATTCTTCAAATTTTCCGTTAGCTAAATCGCGTCTTAGTGCACATTGATCGCATGCCATAATAAGCATGCCATTTTCTTTAGCCTTTTTATTTAATCTTTCACCAATATCATTTCCTTTTCTCAGGATATTTGCATTGTCATCAAAGAAAAACATACCAACAACATCAACGCCATGATTATTTTGTTCTAATTGTGGTAGTATCATAGTGGCTAACTGGAAAGTTGAGGACATGTTTGTTTTAAAAATATATGCTACTTTCATTAATAGATATTTAAAATTACTTATTAGTATTTGAATAGAGTTTAATCATTAATGCAACTCAGTTGCAATAATAATCATTTTATCCTCTTATTGCAACTTTGTAGCATTAATTTTATGGGAGTAGTTAGAAATACCAAAGCAATTCAAGAACTAACATCTCTTTTTTTAGATGATGAAAAAGCACTATCTGTAGTTGAAATCGTTAATCAATTGAGCTCTAAAATGAATAAAACAACTGTATATAGAGCTCTGAAACGACTTGAAGATGATGAAGTATTACATTCATTTATTGATAGAGATGGGCTCAAATGTTATGCAAAAAATAGAGACTCAAATAAAAAAGAGGTTCATCCTCATTTTCATTGTAAATCATGTGGCATCTCAATCTGTGTACCATTTGAATACGAAATTCCCAAATATCAAAGTCATAAAATAGAATCTGCACAAGTTTTACTTTATGGGAAGTGCGATAAATGTCTTTAATACGGTAATAGAGATTGCTATTATGACGAATTGATTTATGACTAATTTTCATTCATTCATTTACTTAGGGAATAAACTGAATGAACGGCCTTTCAACCTGTTCACTAACATCTGAGTTAAGCAGGTCAGCATAGTTCTGAGTGGTCTGCACTGAGCTGTGTCGCATCCACCTCTGTAAGGTATAAATAAGAACTCCATTACGTAACAGTTCAATACAACACGTACGCCTTAACGAGTGTAGGTGGATGTCTTCCCTCTCTGGCAGGACTAAACGAACATACTTCTTAAATGTTCTAGATATTCGCTTCGAGTCTGTATGACCAAACAGTGGTAGTCAAAGGTGGTACATCAATTAAACAGCTTTTCAGCAAGCTTCCTAAGAGTCTTCAAATGACCAATGAGTAATACCTGATTCTTGCATATTAACAATTGTTTAAATACTCAAGTAAATCACCATTCGATACTGGATTAAAATTACCACATAGTTGCACTAATTTATTGTGAAATCTGTATATTTATAACCTTAATTAAGTCTTATGGAAAAAAAAATTTCACTTATTTATCAACAAAACACCGACTTTATTGGGTCTATAGCTAGTTTATTATGCCTGTTTCACTGTGTTGCAACGCCATATATATTTTTTAGCTATACTGCATCAACTGCTATTGAACAGGATGTTCAATTACCAATTTGGTGGGGATTCATCGATTCCATATTATTAATAATATCAATTGTTGCTATATACTGGTCCTCAAAGAATAGTACCTCAAACTGGATAAAATTAGGTCTATATTCAAATTGGGTTTTTATTACTTTTTTGATTGTGAATGAAAAAATGGAATTACTTCTTCTAGCAGAATGGCTCATTTACATACCCTCTTTAAGTTTAGTGACATTTCATCTGTACAATAGAAAATATTGTACATGTTACGATAATTCATGTTGTGTAATAAATGACTGAATTGGTGATTTAATAAAGTATCTACATATATAATGGACAGGGAGTCAAAACAGAGGCTATTAAAGGAGCGGATGAGTAAGAATTAATTTTCATTCATTCATTTATTTACTTAAGGAATAAACTGAATGAATGCCCTCCCAACTTGTTCCCCAACATCTGAGTTTAGCAGGTCAGCATAGTTCTGAGTGGTTTGCACTGAGCTGTGACGCATCCATCTCTGTGCATTGTCTAATATTTAATAATACTGTAGTAACATTTACTGTATTATTTTTAAACTTTGCTAATAAAAGTTAAAGGTATATGTATGAAAAGTTTATTTCTAACAATAACAGGGTTAAGCATTCTAATCAGTTGTGGAATCTATAAGGAGGGGTTTTTACAATCAAACAAAACTGAATCATCTACTCAATTATATTACAACTCATTATCTAAATATCCAGTTTACTCAATCAGTCAAGCAAAGATTCTTGTTAAAACCCAAAAATGTAGAATAATTAGCGGGTCTTTAGATAAAGAAGCAATGAGGCGTGAAGTTGATGGTGTCAGAGCTTATGAAACAGAGAATCTTCAAGAACTCTATACTATAATTGATTATTACATAGAACAAGATAATGCAAATGCTTTTGTTGTACTATTACCTGAATTTAGTTGGGTTCCTGTTTACACTTTTACTACAATATTATGCAGTGAAGTATAGTAACTCCTCTGGTCAGAAATCGACCTTAGACTGGGAGACAACCCAAAGGTTACTAAAGGAGCAGATGAGTAAGAATTGATTTTCATTCATTTATTTACTTGGCGAATAAACTGAATGAAGGCCCTCCCAACATGTTCTCAAATATCTAAGTTAAGCAGGTCGGCATTGTTCTGAGTGGTTAAGACTTAAAATTATTTGGATAATTAAAAAAAAATAATAAATTAATTATGTATTTGAGTACAAAAAATTATTTTATTTATGACATATTTAAAAATAATCATACTAATAGAAAAGTTATTGATTTGAGTGACACCTGTATATATGGAGTTGCTGCAATTGATGTTCTCTATAGGGTTACAGCTATACTACCATGTCCAAAGATTACAGTTATTTGCGCATTACTAGAATTCTGATATGAGTATTTTAAATTATATTAATTTGAGTTTTAAGATTATAACCTACAAGGTACTATTCATATTGAGTTATGTCTTGATTGTGCCAAATACGTTTGCACAAAACTATATAGACCTATTTAAGTTCGAGTCTTTTAATAGTAATCGGGTGTTAGAAAATAGTGATGATCAAATAAAGTTAAGTAGTTATAATATTAATACAATTGTTCCTTTGTTTAATGGCAATACATCTTCATTCGCGCTATCACTCAATTATGATAACTTAGAAACAATAAATGAAGGTGATAAATACTTTAAAGTGTTTAGTTTTGCAACAAACGTAGTCTTTTCAAAATCTCATAGTGATTTCTTAACCGTCAGATATGTATTAATGCCTAAACTAGTGGGTAATTCTTCTAAAACAAACACTAAAGTAACACAGTTAGGGTTTGCTGTTTTAGCAAATAAATTATTAAGTAAAACAGCAAATACATCATATGGATTTCTATACAATAATCAATTTTTCGGTCCGTTTGTTGTTCCCTTAATTGGATATTATACCAAGGTTAATGATTTTGAATTAAATATTTTACTTCCTCAGAATATCGACATTAATTATAGATTAAATCTAAGTTTACTTTTCGGATTAAAATTTAATGGAAAAATGAATACCTATGCTTTAGAATCTAAGACACATGATTTAAATCAAAACACATATTTAAGCGCCAACGAAAATCAACTAGGTACTTATCTAGATTATGATTTTAAAAATTTTCACTTCAGCATTTTTGGAGGTTATTCATTCATGTCATCATATAAAATATATTCAGATCTTGACAGAACAGATTTTTCATTATTTTTGCTAAAGTTTGGAGATAACAGAAATCAATTAAATAATGACTTGAAGAATGGATTCGTATTAAAAAGTTCAGTTTACTATCGATTTTATAATAATTAGAGAATAATGATCGACAGACTATTTGAGCTTGACCAAGCTATATTTAATTTTTCTGATGAAGGCAAAGTATGGTTAGATATTGTAATCGGTTTCATCATGTTTGGTATCGCTATTGGTTTAAAATTAAGCGACTTCAAAATTCTATTAAGTAATCCTAAACCAATTTTAGTTGGCTTTTTGAGTCAATTTGTATTGATGCCATTACTGACTTTTGTTTTTGCAATTTCTTTAAGTCAATTTATTACGCCTTCTATTGGATTAGGTATGATATTAGTTGCAGCATGCCCAGGGGGTAATGTCTCAAACTATGTAAGTTCACTAGCTAAAGGTAATATTGCACTTTCTGTCAGTTTAACAGCATTATCAAGTATTTCTTCGATAATCTTGACACCACTTAATTTTACTTTTTGGGGTAATTTATTTCTCAATTTTTACGATCAGAATAATAATCTAATGTCTATACCTACTCTAAGTATTAATATTTTGGATGTTTTTTCGGTAATTATTGTGGTGATTGGAATTCCGTTAATTCTTGGGATATTGTTAAATACCAAGTTCCCTAATTTTACATCTAAAATTTATAACCCAATTAAACGGTTATCAGCATTTCCTTTTTTTGGACTTATTGGGATATTGTTTTACAGTAATATTGAATTATTTCTTACATACATACAGTACGTATTTGTTATTGTATTGATACATAATTTATTTGCATTTCTCTTAGGGTATAATTTTGCTAAGCTAAATAAGCTTGAAATATTGGATAGGAAGACAATAGCAATAGAAACAGGAATACAAAACTCTGGTCTTGCACTAGCTTTGCTATTTAATCCATTAATTTTTCCAGATGATTTTGCAATTGGGGGATTAGCATTTATCGCAGGTTTATGGGGTATTTGGCATATAATTGCTGGTTTTTCTATCGCAGCATATTGGAATCTTAGAAAACATTAATTCAATTAATTTACTTAAGTAATAAACGCTCTCCCAACTTGTACCCCAACATCTGAGTTAAGCAGGTCTGCGTAGTTCTGAGTGGTTTGCACTGAGCTGTGTCGCATCCACCTTAGTACGGTATAGATAGGTACTCCAATACACAAGAGTTCAATACAACACGTGTACCTTAGTGTAGATGGATGTCTTCCCTCTCTGGTAGGGCTAAACGAACATACTTCTTAAAAGTTCTGAACGTACGCTTTGAAATGAACTAACACTTTATTATTCTTTTTATAATGAGGTAGACAAATCAAATTTTTAAATCAAATAAAATGAAAGATATACTTGTTGTTGCAAAAATTAATGAAGGTAAGTTTGAGAAATTTATGGGCTTTATGAAATCTGAGGAGGGTATGAATGAAAGGCGAAAAATTGCAGATTTAAGTAAAACTTTAGGAACTGTTTCACCAGACAAAAGTGCAGTAATGTTTAAGATTGCTGTACACGATGAAAGTGCACTAAATTCATTTTTAAACGGTTCAAATCCTGTATCAAAACCAATCTTTGATGAAGTGATGGGAAGTTATGAGATTTTTGAGTTAAATAAAGCTCATCATACCTAAGAACTAATTTTCATTTATTCATTTACTTAGGGAATAAATTGAATGAACGCCCTCCCAACTTGTTCCCCAACATCTGATTTAATTGGGCCTGCATAGTTCTGAGTGGTTTGCACTGAGCTGTGATTTATTTATAGTTCGTATCATGATTATCAACTATATCTTTAGCTATGTTATGTAAATTAGTCTCGAAACCAGTCTTATATTCATTTTGAGTAAGGTCTACATTATAGATGCAATTAAGCCAAATTAAGGTTCCAGTCTCTATTACGATTTGGCTTTGATGTCCTTTGTAATCTGTAAATATTGAAGTCTCTTCTTGACCAAACATACTAATGTCGTCTTGTAGTGAATTGTTCAGCTTCATTTGGGCTAAATTTATGGCTGCCCATCCTGTAGGTATTGTAAATATTTTTGTATTTGGAAATTCTTTTCTTAGTGAGTCTACTATAGTATAATGAACAATATCATTTACAAAATAATGGTTGAGTTCTTGTATCGTATTAAATCCATACTCTTCTGCTCGTTGATCCCATTCAGCTGGAAAGTCAATAGGTGGGATAGCTATAAAGATTTTAATATTTGGATTTTTTTGGATTGCATAATTTATCCAAGCTTTGTGTCCTTTTGTAGGATCATCAGTTTCATGTCCAGCGGTCATTCCAAAAATTTCAATATTACCTTTATCTAAAGTTGTTTTGATCAATAGATTCTCTTCGGTTTCTGAATCATTCCAAAAATTAATTGGTCTTCCATTATCTCCACCACGAAAAACACAAATAGCATTATGGTTATCAAAACCAGCATCAATGGCTACTTTTTCTAAATTTTGGGCATATGGTATAAAAAAACTATTCCCAATTAATAGCATACTGTAACCGTCCATCATAAGGTTAGTTTCTGGGGATTTTTCATTACATCCAATTATTAGTATGAAAAAAATATAATTAGATAAGAAATATTTTTTTCGCTCTTAATGTCCACATAAGTAATATTAAGCTTAGTTTATTAATACCATAACCCGAAATGTGTATTTGTCTTTTGAATAATTTCTAGAACTAATACACAGAAACTTAGGAGCACCCCTAAGTTTAATCTTCATTCATTAATTTACCTAGAGAATAAACTGGATGAACGCCCTCCCAATCTGTTCTCCAACATCTGAATTAAGCAGGTCAGTATAGTTCTGCGTGGTTTGAACGGAGCTGTGGCGCATCCACTTAATCTAAAAGTCATCTACAGTAATTTTATTGCCTTCTTCAACGAATTCAATATTAATTTAAATTTTATCTCCCTTTCCGTTTATTTTGATTATGAGTTCTTCCATATAACAATTTGCCCAATCATTATTTTTTGGACAATTTTGTTTCTCCCCTTTTATTATATATTCATTTTTATTGCCATTTGACGGAGTAATTTCCCTGCCATAATCATTGAAAAAATCACCATATGTTCTAAACCATAGTTCATTCCCTGTCAAATCCAATTTAGTTAAATAAACATCATTATTCCCAACACCATAAGAACCTGTTTGTCCCAGCACTAAGTAACCATCTTTTATTTCTAAAATATCCTCAACATAATCCCAAGAATTCCCACCGATTGTAGTTTTCCATTGTATATTATCATTTAAGTACTTTATAACAATAATGTCACAATCTGTTCCATCTGAACCATAACAGTTTGTATCATAATATTTGATATAACCCCCATCAGAAGTGTTCAATTCTTGATAAACATGGTCCAAACTATCCCCTGAATTGGTCTCTCTAACTTGACTGAATACATCACTACTGATTATTAATAGTATTATCAGCATTGCCCATTTCATACCAACTCCATTTAATTATGTTTTTGTTTGTTAGGACTGAATGCTTGCCTTTACGTAATTTAAAAATATTAGTTACTAAGTACCCTCCCAACGTGTTCCCCAACATTTGAGTTAAGCAGGTCAATTTAGCTAATATTATAATGCTATTTGATTTATTCTTTGTTTCCTCTAGTTTTTGTTTAAACAACAAATAATGTCAGTTTATGAAATTACTCCCCGTAATAATTTTTCTAATAGCCATAGGTTGTCCTAGTAATTCGGTATCAGAAAATTCAGATAACGAATGTAAAGGAGACTCTATTGAAGGCGCATTTTGTACAGAAGAGTATGCGCCAGTATGTGGATGTGACGGTGAAACATATAGTAATGTATGCTATGCAAAAGTTAATGGAGTCAGTTCATTCACAAGTGGTGAATGTAAGTCATAACTTGTATTAGCAAACTTCAAAAAGGATTATGATTTGTCTACCAGTTGATGTCCCCGAAGAGTTATGTAAGATTGATGATGAGCTTAAGGCAATTTATCACTCTAAGAATACCGTATGTATCTGGATTTTTGAAACTAGAGATGATAGGAATGATTTCATGAATGCAACTGCAGGTATGGATAAGGCAACTCGTGATGAGTACTACAAAAAAAATTACTCTTTTGAATAATTAAGTCTAGAGCTCTCTAGTTTTCCAACTGCCCATTTATTTTCATTCATTTAATTAGGGAATAAACTGAATGAACAGCTAGTTGACTAGAGTATTTGTTTAGTCACTTCTTTTCTTCTTCAGTATTATTATAAATCCACCACCAAGTAGGGTAATCAAGGCAATTAAAAGACCTTTATCCATAACATATTTTTTTGGTTGTTGAAGTTGGATATTTATCTCTACGTAATTCAAAAACATTAGTTACTAAGGACCCACCCAACCTTTTCCCTAACATCTGTGTTAAGGAGATCTGCATAGTTCTGAGTCATTTGCACTGAACTGTGGCGCATCCATCGTGATACGCTATTTAATATTTAATAGTACTATATTAACATTTACTGTATTGTTATTAATTTTTGCTACGAAAATTAAGGGCATAAACATGAAATATTTATTTACAATAATCATCGGATTATGCATTTTAATCAATTGTGGTACTGAGCCATCACCTGTCTACACTTTGAATACCTCTGTAAATGGAGAAGGCCAAATTGGGTATTCAGTTGGTGATATGGAGAAGATTACTATATCAAGTGGTGAAGAACAATTTAATAAAGAAGAGTCTGTAACTCTAACCGCAATACCTGATTCAGGTTGGATTTTTTCTAGTTGGCAAGGCGATGCAAGTGGTAATGACTTAACAACGACAATTACAATCGACGATGAGAAATTTGTAAGAGCTGTATTCAATAAAAGTCCAAATCTAAAATTTGAATACAATATTCATTCTAGCATACCAGACGATTATGAGACTTCAATCAAAGATATTATTTCAAATCTAGAGGTAATTGCACCTGTTAACGAATATATTGGTAGGTATGGCCAATCAATAACAGGTGTAGCTGTCTATTCGTGGTTACAAGATAAGGTTGATTATCCGTACAGTAATGAAATCGGAAGAACTGAACAATGCATTTGTGGAGAGGTAGGGGGTAAGCTTGTAATGTCACTTATGCAGGAAGAGCTGTGGTTGTCAGAAACTAACATACATAGATTTGCATTGATTGCACATGAATATTTTCATGTATACCAGCTATCACTTTCCAGAGACTTTATGTCTTCTATGTGGATGGTTGAAGGTCAGGCTGCTACAATTGAGGCTTTGTATCTGAGGGAATTCTATAATGATAGCGATTACATTGAGAATTTTATTAATAATGTAGATTACGTTAAAGCAATAGAAAATATTGAAACGTATGAGGAATATGAGAGTGCATATGACTCTTTTGGTAGGTATGGGGATATAACAATTTTTATGAATCTTGTTCTTACTAAAATTTTGCAAAGTAATGGACTCACTGAAATTGCATCTTTTAAGCTAGTATTTAATACATTTTGGCTAGAAAGAAATGGTAATGAAGATTGGAAGACAAATTTTAAAACAATATTTAGTTTAGATGTGGATACTTTTTACCAAGCATTAACTCAATATATAGACGACCCGCTAGCTGTGTTGCCAAGTAATCAACTAGAACTAAGTTCATTTTTAATGTTGTCTAAATGATATTATCAGAAAAAAATTTACTAGGTGAATTTATGAGACCGCCTAATTTTCATTCATTCATTTACTTAGAGAATAAACTGAATGAACGCCCTCTCAACTTGTTCCCCAACATCTGAGTTAAGCAGGTCTGTATAGTTCTGAATTAAAATTATTTGGATAATTAGCAAATAATAATAAATTAATTATGTGTATGAGTATAAAAAACTATTTTATTAAGATGATTTGCCAAATATTTAAACTTAAAACCAAATAATTATGAATAAAATAATATTAATTTTTATCGCGATTGTAGCTTTGAACGTAAATTTAGAAGCTCAAGAAAGACAAAATCCAGTTCTGCAATTTGATTTTGTTTCAATAGATGACGCAGACAGATTTAGATTCATGGAATTTCTTTCATTTGCGTCAGAAATGCATTCACTTAGAATAGAAAAAGGTTTTATTGACTTTATTCATGTTTGGGAAGTGCAACATGATAGCCATATGGGAAATGATAATTATGATTATATAATCGTAACTAGAACTAGTTTAGGGAATACAATACAAATTAGCGGTGAAGACTGGCAAAGCTACTTAAACAGCCTTAAAGATAGTGGAATTAAGAGCCCATTTATGGCAGGTAATTACAACCTAGGAAGGATATATAAAGAATACAATATAATGGCTACTCACGACGAAATGTATTTGTATCAAGTAGCAAATGCACCATTTGATACAACAGTTTCTCTAGAAGAAGGGTGGGTTACTAAAATTAATTTCATGAAACAAACCGATGATTCATACCAACAAAATGAAGCGAATTTGGCTGAATTTGTAAACAGAAGAATTCAAGCTGGATTTTTAGATAGTTGGGGTTTCTTAGGTAATTTATATGGGTATGCATCCGACTCATATAGTTCACATTTAACTGTTGATTTTTGGAAAGATACTGAGTCATTTGTGAACCAAGGAATTGGAGATAATGAAATACTTAATTATTCAGACAATGATGGTGAATTAATTGATAAAGTATTATCAAGTAGAGATTTACGTCGTTCTATCATAGCAACTTTGATTATTTCTAAATAATAAATCATTAGTGTCTTTTTGTTGTAAAGATGTGTTCATTCATTTACTTGAGTTGAGTGAATGAACGTCCTCCCAACCTGTACACCAACATCTGAGTTAAGCAGGTCTGCATATTTACCTTCTTTCCTTTTTCCAAGTCTCGATCCTTTCAATAAAATCGGCAACAAGTTCAGGATGAATTTCAGCTATATTGGTATCATTTTTAGTGTCGGTATTCATATTAAATAACTCTATAGTCTCTCTTGATAAGTTCCATTTAAAAAACCAATCATTTGTACGAGCCCAATATGCCTCTGTTTTTTCACCCATCATATCATTTTCAGATCGTATTTGAGTAGCCATCCCAATTATGATATCCCTATTCGATGTATTAGTATTTTGGATTACGTTCTGATAAGATTTCCCAAAGAAATGATTGGGTATTTCGACACCAATTAAATCTAAAATAGTTGCTGGAATATCTGCGCTATGAATCAAAGAATTAGACTGAGAAATAGCACTGATATTATTTTTCCATGAAAAAATAATCGGTGTTCTAAAGGATTGATCATATACTGAAAGTTTGCCTTTATCACCGCCATTGTGCCATCTCAAAGAATCATGTCGAAATTCTTGATAGGGTTCTTGTTCCCAACCATTGTCATTGACATATACAAATAGTGTATTATCATATTCGTTATTGTCTTTAAGAAATGTTAAAAGTTCACCTACGCCATCATCAAACCACGAACAGTTTGCATAATATCGTTTGGCTGATTCTGTAAAATCAGTATCCTTGTATATATCATAATACTTATCAGGTGCATTGAATGGATAATGGGGTAACTCGGGAGCGTACCATATAAAAAATGGCTTAGCTTTATTCTCATTTATAAACTCAAATACAGGATCCATAGTTAAGCGTGCTAGTTTTAAACCTTCACCACCCATAAATTTTTTGAACCAACCGCTTCCTTTTTCGTCTTCCTTGGTCCAACCTGCCGTCATACCTTGGTCAAATCCACCATTGCTGAAACTGTATTCCCACCATTTTCCACCCTGAAAACTGGTATATCCGTATTGGCTTAAAATTCTAGGCAGAGTCTCAAAGTGTTGCATGGCATTATGACGAAAATCTTTCTCATTTGATGGTGATACACTTTTTGTTTCTATCAATTCTTTAACTTCTGTTTCGTAATCACTTGGTAGCGTACCAGTCATTAATGTTTGTAATGATGGTCTGCAATGGTTTTGAGGAACATAACCCTGTGTGAATAGAGTACCACTCTCAGCTAGTTCATCCATATTTGGAGTATATACATAATCTGCTCCCATAAAACCAAAATAGGGATAGCCTTGATCGTCACCTAATATTAATACAATGTTAGGATAATTATCTTCTTGCTGGTCGCATGAAAATAGTACAAGACTTGAGACGGCGAATAGGGTTATTTTTATATAATTAAGCATATTAATTGATGTTATTTAAAAATTTTTCAATCACAAATGTTAATGCAGTATTCACTATTTATAAATAGATTAATCATGCCTCTTGTATCTATTTTTTAAATGTGGTTCGATAGGTGCATTTATTTCAACTAAATGAGTATTTTAATGAAGGTAATGATAGCTAGACAGTGCTTTATGCTGTAGAGCTATGTAAATCTTATTTCTGAAATTTATTTAATGTGATAAGCCATTAACTGCTACACTAAGCAATCGAATACTTTCGTTTTTATAATAGTTGTTAATATGTTGTTGCATGAGTAAAGTTTCCTTTATAGCAGTTTTAATTCTATTAATCTCTTATTCATTAGCCAATGGACAATCTGCTCATTACTTTGATAAGTATATCGAAGGAGTATTCAAGACTATTGAAAGTCCACCTGCTGAGTGCCTGAAACTTTTGGAGGAATCAGACGAATCTAAAATGCTTGCTAATAAAGACTTGTTAATGTGTTATACATTAATTGAAAACGAGATACCAAAGCAATTAAGATTCGACATTTTATCTTATAGACCAAAAGAAATAAAAAGAGCAGGAGAAATTAAAAACACAGTAATATTTGGTACTTGTTATCGAAAGGATTCTAGCAGTAAATACTATGCTCATTTGTATGCAGATTTAGAGCCGAAACCTAACAAGTCACTAGAAGAAAATATATATATAGCTAATATCAATACTCATTGTAATAATATATATTCAGCACATCTTGAGACTGAAAATATTTTAATAGATATAAGGGACCGAAAAAGAAATAAAACAATAGGAGATATTAGAAAAACTTTTAGAGTACTAGCTGTCATGTATTTGTTAATTTCTACAATGATATATCTCAAAGAGGTTAGAAGCGGTAGACTAGGACGATGATTAGAAGTGAAATACTAATGGTAATATTATTATACCTTAATTCTTGTATGTTGTATTCGGTTTTAAATAGAAGTTCAAGTTTAGATATATCATGAAGTTATCTATTAATATTTTCTCGTCAATCTATTAAATATAAATTTGTTTAGTATTACCATTAGGGAACTTTCATTCATTCATTTACTTAGGGAATAAAATGAATGAACGCCCTCTCAACATGCTCACCAACATCTGAGTTAAGCAGGTCAGCATAATTCTGAGTGGTTTGGACTGAGCTGTGGCGCATCAACCACTGTACGGTATAGATAGGTACTCTATTACGCAACAGTTCAATACAACACGTATGCTTTAACTAGAGTAGATGTATGTCTCTTTTTTCTTGTAAGGCTTTATTAAATCTAACTTATGAGTGCACTGACTCAAAACTATGCATTTCATCATTAACAATGTCTAAATCTTTAGATAGCTGAATCATTAAATCAGAAGTCATTAATTCTTGCATTTTTGGCATATCAACGTTATAAAGCATCACAATTGCTTGATTATCACTTAACTTTGCAACTGTTGTTCTTGATTCGTCACAAACTTGAGCTCTTTCTTCATGCCCGTCAAATGCTGATTTCCATTCATTATAATTATTCATTGAGACTTTAAGCAATACATTCATATCAACCACTCATATAGTTTTTAATTATAACACAGTAATCATATAAGATGAGCTAAGCAAATTATTAAAATATTGCCCTCCCAACTTGTTCTCCAACATCTATGTTAAGTAGGTCCGCATAGTTTTAAGTGGTTTGAACTGAGCTGTGGCTCATCCACCTCGAGGATTTATAGACTACAAGTTAAAACTCACTCCGATGGATAAAAATCCTGCATAAAATCTGAATATTTTACCAGATTGAGGATTCTGGTATCTATAACCAAAACTAATTCGAGGGGAAGCAGTCAATGCTGGTAAATCAATAGGGTCAATTAATACCAAATAACCAGCATTTATCTCAAAGTGTTTGGCTCTTTTGTTATATGGTTTACTTCCAAATAGTGCAGTTAATGTTAATGGACTATTCAAAAAAGGTGGATTAGCAATATAAGTTACACCAATTCCTGAATTGAATAATAAAGCAGTTTTACTGTGATTATTTATCTGCTTTTCAAAATTAATTCCTGCCTGAACAGCTAACCCTACTCTGAAGTCTAAGAATGAGTAAAAACTAGCGTGTTCAGATAAACTATCTGTTTCTTGACCTTGAACAGATATGGATGGTATAAGTATTAAGAAGGATGTTATTAATAGTATCTGCTTCATGAAATAATATTTTAAAAATAACTGAATCTTCAAAGTTAAGAAATCATTACTCTCCCGACCTGTTCCCCAACATCTGAGTTAAGTAAGTAAGTAAGTCAGCACAGTTTTGAGTCGTTTGAACAGAGCTGTGCAACTACTGTTTTGAGGCAATAAATTTTATTCAAAACATCTATATATAGTTTTTAAACGACGATTTTTGGAAAAAAACTTAAATATCCTTCCATTTCAACCGATAAATAGTGTCTGAATAAATAAGGATTAATATGGCTAGTTTTGGTGACTTTAACAGAGTCAACACCAATGTTACGGCATTAGGTGCACAACTCTCGTTAAATAAAATCAATAGTGAACTAGGAGATAGCAGGCTTAAGCTATCGACTGGTAAAAGGATTAATTCCGCTGAAGATAATTCAGCAGGATACGCTATAGCTACTAAGCTCAATAGTAGGGTTAAGGGACTAGAACAAGCTCTTCAGAATGTTAGTGATGCTAAGTCTATGCTCGATGTAGTTGAAGGAGCATATAACTCGATTATGGATAATCTCATTGAAATGAAAACACTTGCTATTCAAGGTGCTAATGCTACTTTGAAAGCAGGTTCTAATGAGATGGCTTACATAGCGAAACAATTAGAAGCACTTGGGAATGAAATTAATAAGATTGCGGAGTCTACCAGCTTTAATAATATTGATTTAGTGGATTCAACAATTTCATTAGACTTACAAGTCGGAGAAGAGACTTCAGATACTTTCAGTATATCACTAGCTGAGATAAATTTAGGGACTCTATTTCATACGGCAGGGGTCAACAAAGATATTGGTGCAAATGAGCCCTTAGGTGATAAAACTGTAAATGGTGGAATTGCAGGTGCTTTCGTTACAGGAAATTCAACAGATAACCATCTATTTCAGGCAATAGATGCAAACCAGATTGACGATGGTGCAGCTGATAATATTAGTGCAGGTGGTTCTTCAGGACAAAATGGCTCAACTATTTTAGTCAGAGAATTAGCATCAGCTGGTTCAGTTGAGCAAGATCAACTACTTATAGATGATGTTAATGTGAATTCATTTGATATGAGAGCTTTTTTTTCGCATATAGATAGTGCTATTAACAGTATGAACTCAAGCCTGAACTCGTTAGGGATAAATCAGAGAACATTATCAGGAAATGAAACTAACCTTTTAAAAGCAATCACTGCCAATAGTGCCGCATACAGTAGAATTATGGATACGGACTTTGCTAAGGAACAGTCTAATTCTATCAGACTACAAATACTTCAACAAACAGCTACAGCTGCACTGTCTCAAGCGAACATGGGACCACAAGCAGTACTTGGATTTTTAGGTCAGTAATCTTCATTCATTCGTTCATTTACCTAGGGAATAAACTGAATGAACGCCCTCCCAACTTGTTCCCCAACATCTGAGTTAAGCAGGTCTGCATATTGGTAAGTAAATTTTTAATAAATTTACAAAAAAGTAATATCTACTAAAGTTACATAGTAATATAATTAAACAGTTATATAAAACATTAATGATATTATTAATAATGGCGAAACAACTATTAGTGAAGAGTTTTAAGTTATACTGAAACATTTAATTCTTAAATTAATGTTATTGGATTGTTATTAGTTTTATAATTCTATTCTCGATTATATGAGGAGGGAAGAGAAAAAATAAAAGAAACAACAAAGAAGTAGTTGAAGATTAAGGTTATGATAAAAGTAAATGGTCGTTTTATAATAAAAGAGACACTATTTTGGTTAGTCCTCTTCGGTATTTTCTATTACGCCTCAACATATGATGGGAGAACATTTAAGGAAGGATCTATAGAAATAACTACTGATCCATTATTTTACTACGTAATCTTTGGATTAGTAGGGGTTGGTGTGATCCTGTATTATGTGGATAAGATGATGAAGAAAAAGAATCGGTGAGAATTAATTTTCACTATTACTCTAATTAATCAATTATTAATTTAGTTGGAATATAAGTAAAATTACTTATCACCCTCCCAACTTGTTCTCCAACATCTGAGTTAAGCAAGTCTGCGTGGTTTGAAATGATTATTTAGAACCAACACTAAAGCCAATTGTGCCAAATCCTACGTAAAATCTAAAAATGGTATCTGAAGAAGGACTTTGATATCTATAACCTATATTAGTCTTTGGATATACATATAGACCACCTAGTTCTGTATTACTAAAGCCATATAAAAGCATACCAAGATAAATACCTCCGCTTATCTCAAAGTGACTATCTCTCCATCCGTATGGTTTTTTTCCACCAAGTCTTGTATATGAAAAATGTATGCCAGGCCCATGAGCTTCTGCAAGATAACCATCAGGAGAAATAAATGTATATATGTAACTAGGACCAAAATTTGATAAGATGGCAACATTCATATTAATTTTGTGCACTTTTTCAATATTTATTGTTGCATGAGATAGAGACCCAATTTTAAAATCTACAGAAGTATAAGGTTCTTGCTCTGTTTCTTGACCTTGAGCAGATATATATGGTATAAGTATTAAGAAGGATGTAATTAATAGAGCTTTTTTCATACCGTAACATTACAAAAATGATTAAATCATCGCACTCCCAACCTGTACACCAACTTCTGAGTTAAGCAGGTCAGCATAGTTCTGTTTTGTTTGTACTGAGCTGTGGCGCATCCACCTCTGTACTGTATTAATAGGAACTCCATTACGTAGCAACTCAATACAACAAGTACAGGTATATAACCTCTAAATAGAGACCAAATTTCGTCTGATTTTAATCGCATAATGGCATAAAAAAACTTTGATTGTCACCCAAGTATTTTACATCAAAAGTGTAAAAATCTTCATCTGGTTCACCTGCTAATATTTGGCCTAACCACCCCTCTTCACCAAATAGTAATTGGTCCATATAATTTGAATAAAAAAATAGATGTCCTTCAATACTTAATGTAAGTAGACTATTATTTTGTAAATCAAATTTTACTTTATTAGGTAATACATCTTTGCCATTTAATTGGTACCAACCTTTTTTTATTTCAGTAATCAAATAGGGATTACTAACTATATAACAATATTGATCTGTTTTATAGTACTCAAAATAATTTTTTTCTATTATATAGAATCCAAATTCTTGATTGTCATCAATATCTACTACATTCCAGACACCCTGTACCTCTACTGGAAATGTATATTCTGAATCAGTAGGGTAGCAGTTAATACTAATAATTATTAAGAATAGTATCCCAAGACGCATTTATTACTAATTAAACCATTAATAAATAGACTTTAATCACAAATAGGTGTAAGGTCATCAACAGAGAAAAGAGTTTTTTGATAAGGGGTATCTACAGTATTTCCATCGTAAGTTACACCAATAATTAACTCATTATCTGTTGCGTTGATTATTAATATGTCACGAGTATTTCCATCGTTAATTGTTCCTAATAGATCTAAAATGTATTCGTCACCTTCATGAGATACATAAACACCTCCTAAATTAGTCTCATAACAATTTCTAATTTGGCCAGAATCATCGTAGCCCATATTCCAGCCAAAAAATGAGGTTTGAGTGAAATAAATACCTCCAAGAATACCCTCTTGAGCATAGTAGGAATCCTGCCATACATGCTGAAAAGCTTTTGGGAAACCATCTACCTCTTCTAAAGCATCAGTAGAGGATTCTTTGCAATTAAGTAAGATTAAACTTAAAAGTGAAAATTGTAATAAATATTTAATTATATTAGTCATTAATCCGTTATAAATTTTACTATTAAGAATATTTTTTAATACTTTTTAAGTTATAACGAATATTTCAACTAATTTAGTATGATGTGATATTCCTATTTACCTAGAACTTCCCAACCTGTTCCCTAACATCTGAGTTAAGCAGGTCTGCATAGTTCTGAGTGGTCTGCACTGAACTGTGGCGCATCCATATCATAGAGTAATGGTCTACAAGTTAAAACTCATACCAATAGATAAGAATCCTGCATAAATTCTGAATATTTTACCTGATTCTGGATTTTGGTATCTGTAACCAATACTAGCTCTAGGGAAAGGTAATATATCTTGTGTTTCGTTATCAATAAGATTAACTGAACCAGCGTTTAATTCTAGATGTTTAGTCCTTTGATCATATGGTAAAGAGCCAAGTAAGACACTCAATGTCGTAGGAAAACTAAATCCAGTACCTGTTTCACCTTCCCAAAAAATAGAGGTAAAGCCAATACCCTGATTCAGCAGTAGTGCATTTCTGCCTTCATATACTTCTACTTCTAGGTTTAATGATCCTTGAAACGTTGCTATAAACGCTCTAAAATCAAAAAAATAATTAAGTTTAGGATGACTTGATAAGCTATCTGTTTCTTGACCTTGAACAGATATAGATGGTATAAGTATTAAGAAGGATGTAATTAGAAGAGACTTTTTCATAACATATAATTTTTTAAAAATGGTTTAATTCTCAAAATTAAGAAATCATTACCCTCCCAACCTGTTCACCAATATCAGAGTTAAGGAGATCTGCATAGTTCTGAGTTGTTTGAACTGAGCTGAGGCGCATCCACCTCTGTACGGTATAAATGGGAACTCCATTAAGTAATAGTTCAATACATCTTTGTATTTTATTGATGTATTAAAAGAATAGAAATTTATTTACTGATTCTTGTTAAAATACTCTTAAGTCTAGATAGGAAAAGTGAAATAGGATGATTAGATCTTACTTTGATAAACTTTACATAGTAATCTTGCTGACCGTATTAAGTTTTGATTTAAACGCTCAAACGTATAGCTATGATGGAATTTATGTTGGGGGTGGGTTCCATTTTTTTAACTGGACATTTGATGAAGTCAACTATAAAAATGATAATGGTAATGGATTGTCGTTAAGCGTTGGGAAAAACTTAAGTCCTGAAATGGGTTTTTACATTGGCTTGGATGATTCTGAAATATATAATGAAAATAGTAACTCATATGAAGTTACTCACTTTGATATCGGTGTTGAAGTAAGATTTATAGAGATTTATTGTAAACCATCATGGCCATGCTCTATAGCTAAGCCTTATTTTCGTACATCTCGCATTAGATTTAAGATGGTTGACAGTGAATTATTTGGCAAAACAGAGATCAAGGGGTCAGGTGTTGGTATTGGATTAGGAACCTATCTTTTTTTAGGTTATAAAACTGCTATTGATATAGGTTATACAGGTGGGATAATTCGGGTCAATGAAATTAGTGGGAATGACATCAATACTAGTAGTTATCATTTAGCTCATAGTGGCCGTCTCAAGATAGGAGTTACTTTATTTTTTTAGATGAAGTTATAATACTTAAAGTAACATCTACTTCATTTCAGATGAGATAGCATTAATTTTCATTCATTCATTTACTTAGGGAATAAACTGAAAGAACGTCTTCCCAACCTGTTCCCCAACATCTGAGTTAAGCAGGTCTGAGTGATTTATTACTTCTTATGATTAAAAGTTTTAGTAAGTATCACTCACAAGTTGGCATGATATGAGAAATATCTCGATTAGAAAGTTTAAATTCTGCTTGACTAGTATTTTTTTGAAATCCTAAAATATTATGTTCGTCAGGTATATCAATCCTTTCATAATAATTAACCTTTAAAATAGTCTCCCCATTTGATTCCTCATTAAATTTTATTCTCAGTTTATTTCCCCAACTTTTCAGGTGATACCAACCATCTTTTAGTTTTCGTATTTTCCAAACATTTGAGAAATCATAACAGTATTGATTGAGTCTGGTAAATGAAATGTACTGTTTGGATGTAATATATATTCCAAATTCATAATTTGTACCGTTATATATCCATATTCCATGATGCTCTTCAGGGAAAGTTATATCACTATCTATACCTAATAGAGAACAAGATAAATTAGAGGCTGAACAGACTAGTAAAAATAAAATAATGGTATTATAATATTTTAGCATAATTATCTTTTATTTCTTCTCTTTTTAAACTTCTCTCGTTGATTGTTCTGAAATGTTTTACGATCTATTTCAGTATTGTCATCGGAGAAAAACTCAGTTTTTTTCAGTACATCAAATAGACTCTCATCTTCCCCTTTATTGATCAATAAAAATAAAAATGTAAGTAGTGAAAAGAATATTATTAGAAACCATTTAATAGGTCTTATTACTTCGGTAAAATTTATAAACCATTCAAGTAATTCCTGCATCTCAATCAAGTAGTTTTCTATTAATTCTTTCTCATCAATTTATTAAACATATATTAATTCACCATTACGATTAAGGAATTTTCATTCATTCATTTACTTAGGGAATAAACTGAATGAACGCCCTCCCAACCTGTTCCCCAACATCTGAGTTAAGCAGGTCAGCATAGTTCTGAGTGGTTTTGCTAAGTAGTGCCACATCCTTCGTTTAATATTTTAATAACACCATAACAATATTTATATAGGATAAATAGTTAATTGCATTAGAGTAAGTATATAAGGTTTTCATTATTTAGCTTCCTAAGTTGTCATGAAATCAATAGCAATTACCCTAGTTCTGTTTTGGATATTAGGTTCTATAGCACAAGCTCAATTACAGAATGAATATTTACAGTATGAAGAGACTAGATTAAGAGATATAAGCCTAAAAGGTTCTTCAATTTCTATTACAGCGTTAAATGGTCTTGGGTTCGAGATATCAACTGTGACAGATAAATCCGTCTATAAAGGTTTTAGTCTAGCATCAGATGGATTATTGATTGATAAAAAAAATTTTGAATCCTCTGATAGTTTATATCATACGGATATATTTGTTGATTACAGATTAGGGAAAAAACTATCAAATGGATGGGCTACCTATTTATCAATGGGTATTAATTACAATGCTAGAAAAGCTACTCAATCAGGTTCATCAATCATATTAGGTGTTCTGTTACCATGTGATGAGTTTAGTTCGGAATGTGAGCTAAATAATGATAATGCCAACTTTAGTTTCCATGATGAGAAGGTTTTTTTCAACTATGGAGTAGGAATCAACAAATTGGTTGGAAAGAAATATTTAATAGGATTAGAATATTCCAGACATAGATTATTAGTAATTAAATTAGGCTATAACTTTTAAAATTATTTATGAAGAGGGTACAGGTTTTTGGTATTATATTTAGTTTTTTCGTGATAAGAATAGTAATTATCTTCAATGATAGAAGGTTAATCTCAGGGTAATAAAGGTTATAAAAACTAAGTAGAGGATATAGAAATAATGGATAAGTACATGAAGTTTAAGTAC